>Ga0079306_1000023_pt1 | contig 267603 bp, 248 predicted proteins | sample Methanotroph_Enr_FD_79181 | JGI IMG/M metagenome (GOLD analysis project Ga0079306, IMG submission 79181) | Enriched soil microbial communities from Old Woman Creek wetland in Ohio, USA - Methanotroph_Enrichment_5 | ecosystem: Environmental > Terrestrial > Soil > Wetlands | place: USA: Ohio... | reverse complement strand
GCTTTGCTCTGGACGCGGCCAGTGGTCGAACCGAACGTCCGGCGCTTCACCTGCGCGCCTGATCCAAAGCGTAGTGCAGAAACCAAGACGCGTCAGGTGGAAGCGCTTGTTCGGTTTGCCTGAGGGCGCGCCGGTCGCACCAAGAGGTTTGATCGCCGAGCCAGCCCCGACAGCAACGAACGCCCCCACATGCACCGATCCGGTCCCATCGGCCCGAGCGCCCTTGAGCGTACGAAACGGGCTTTGCTCTGGACGTAGCCAGTGGTCGAACCGAACAATGCTTCTACGGTCTGAGTAAGACCTCAGAATCTCTGGTGATCACTCTCGCGCATTCCGCGTAAGAAGTCATCGGCCCGCCGCTCTTCCCGACGGCAGCGATGTGCGGATGCGGCATCCCCGTGTCCGTACCCGTCGGACCCTGCACCCGCAGGCCTTCGGGAGCTGAACCCCACGCTCGGGTCTTCCGCCTACCCGAAGAACGCCCCGAGTATCCCCGCGATGAAGACCGCGGGCATCAGGTTGCCCACGGGCAGTCGCTTGATGCCGAGCAGGTCGATGCCGATCGCGGCGATGAGTGTGCCGCCGACCGTGGACATCTCCCGGATGACGTCGACGGTAAGGAATGGCTGCAGCGCGTGGGCGCCGAGCGCGATGCCGCCCTGGACGATGATGATCGGGACAACGGAGAACCCGACGCCGATCCCGAGCGCCGATGCCAGCGCGATCGCCGCCACGCCGTCGAGCAGTGCCTTGAGGAAGAGGATGCTCGAGTCACCCATCCCGTCCTGTAGCGAGCCGAGGATCGTCATCGTTCCCACGCAGAACAGCAGCGATGCGACGACGAAGCCCTCGACCATCTGGTGCTCACCCTCGCCGGTCGCGGCCTTCAGGAGCGGGATCTTCGAGGCGACGCTGCGCAACCAGTGTCCGAACCGCTCGAGCCATTTCTCGACGCCGATCGCCTCGCCGGTGAGCCCCCCGACGACGAGCGAGCCGACGAGCACCAGGACGGCGAACTTCGATCCGGCCGCATCCGCCTTCGCCAGCCCGCCGAGGACCATCGACAGGCCGATGGAGAACGTGGAGAGGCCGAGCGCATAGAACGCGATCTGGCGGAAGCGCTCCGTGATGAAGCGCCCGAAGGTGAGGCCGATCGCCGTTCCCGCCATCACAGTGAGTACGTTCGCAATGACTCCTGAACCGGGCACTACTCCGAATCCCCCTCCTGCAACCAGATCTCTTTGAGCTCGCTCGTGATCTTCTCATGTCCGGCCGGCAGTCCGCCGTGCGCATGCCGTCCCGGCGAACGACGCCGCGCCTTCGTCTGCTCGGCGTTCTCGAACAGCGTGGAGACCGGAAGCATGGTGGTCGAGCGGCCCTTGCGCTCGCGCACACGCGACTTCAGCTCGCGGTCCGCCGTCACGATGGTGACCGGCCCGCTCTCGGCCTCCGCCATCCGCACGATCACGTCGTCCGCGATCTCATCGTGGGAGAAGACCGCCTCGACGCCACCGATCGTCTCGTCCCCCGCGTTGCGTCCCTTGTCCCACACGACCACGACACGGCCCGGCCCGAGCAGACCGCGACCGCGCGCAGCCAGCCGACGCATCAGCGCGAGGCGCTGGTCGTCGGGCAGCAGGCGGCGCGTCGCCTCATCAGCACGCGTCACGTTGTAGCCGTCGACGAGATAGAGCATGCGCGCAAGTCTACGCCTTCCCGGATTCCGGGAGCACCGGACCCGGTGCAGCCCGGGAGGTGGGCTTGACCGTCGGAACGCCGTAACAAGGCGGCCCGGCCCCCGTCAGGGGCCGGGCCGCCTCACCTCACAGGGTACGCCTCTAGGAAGCCGGCCCTACCCTGAACGCCTTCGCGAGACCTTCGGCCATGGTCACGAACTCCGACGGCATCATGATGATCGTCGTCGTGTTCTGCTCCGCGCCGACCTCGGTGATCATCTGCATGCGGCGGAGCTCCAGACCGAGCGGGTTCTCGGTGATGATCTTCGCGGCGTCAGCGAGCTTGGCGGACGACTCGAGCTCCGCCTCGGCCTTAATGATGCGGGCGCGTTTCTCACGCATGGCCTGGGCCTCCTGGGCCATCGCGCGCTGCATGCTCGCGGGGATCTCGACGTCCTTCATCTCGACCATCTCGACCTTGACGCCCCAGGGCTCGGTCGCCTGGTCGACGACGAGCTGGAGAGCCTCGTTGATCTTGTCGCGCTCCTTGAGCACCTCGTCGAGGACGTGCTGACCGATGATGTTGCGCAAGCTGGTGAGCGCCACCTGATAGGAGGCCGCGTAGTAGTTGGCGACGGAGACCACGGCCTTCACCGGGTCGCTGATCTTGAGCCACACGACCGCGTTCACCTTGACCGTGACGGAGTCCTTCGTGATGGACTCCTGGCTCTCCATGTCGACCGTCATCGTTCGCAAGTCGACCTTGCGCTGCGTCTCGATGCCCAGCGGGATCAGCCAGTACAGGCCCGGTCCGCGCGTTCCCATGAGACGTCCCAGACGGAACACGATCGCGCGCTCGTACTCGTTGGCGACGCGAAGTCCGGATACCGCGACCACGAACGCGAACGCGAAGAACGCGCCAAAGCACCCCAACAGGATGTCCATCCAAGCCCCCTCGCCAGTGCGCGCGCCTCATGACGCGCGGCTTCGATCCAAGTATAGGTACCCTCGGCCAACTCGCCAGAGGCGGATCACTTGACGGTCACGGAGCCCGTCATCGACGGGTGGATGGAGCAGTGGAACGCGAAGGTCCCTGCAGTCGGGAACGTCTGGGCGAAGCTTGCTCCGGGAGCGAGCTGTCCGCTGTCCCAGCTGTCTCCCACGACGTCGTGAGCCACGGTGTCGTCGTTGACGAAGGTCACGGTCCCGCCGACAGCGACGGTGACGTCGCTCGGGCTGAATGCGACGTTCTTCATCGAGACGGTGACTGCGGTCGAGCCCGTACCCCCACCGGAGCTGCTGCCGCCACTGCCGCCTGACGCGCACGCGGAGAGTGTCACCGCCACGACCACGCTCAGCGCCACCACGGCGAGGTGCCTGTACGACTTCATGATGCCGACTCCTTCCGAAACCCGCCGGCGCATGTCGCGCCACACCGGCGTTCATCCCCAGCCACCGAGGCGCGCTATCCTTGCCGGGAAGGAACCGCCGCGTCATCGCGCAGGGAGGGTCATGGCGAATCGTCTCGAGGGGTCTGCGAGCCCGTACCTGCGCCAGCACGCCGACGATCCCGTCGACTGGATGCCGTGGGGCGACGAGGCCTTCGCTCTCGCGGAGGAGACTGGGCGGCCCATCCTTCTCTCCTGCGGCTACTCCGCGTGTCACTGGTGCCACGTGATGCAGCGTGAGTCCTTCAAAGACCCGGAGACCGCTGCATTCATCAACGAGCATTTCGTCGCGGTGAAGGTCGACCGGGAGCTGCGTCCCGACATCGACGCCGTGTACCAGGACTACGTGACCGCCTCGTCCGGTCTCAGCGGCTGGCCGCTCACGGTCTGGCTGACCCCCTCGAGGCTGCCCGTCTACGGCGGGACCTACTTCCCCCATCAGGCCCGGCCCGGGGAGATCTCCTTCCCCGATGCGCTCGAGGCGGTCGCCCGAGCGTGGCGGGACGACAGGGCAGATGTCGAGCGCACGGCGGCGGGCGCACTCGCCTTCCTGCGCCAGCAAGTCGCGAACCGGCCCGAGGGGCCGGTGAACCGCTCGCTGATCGACTATGCGGCGGACGCCGTCGTCGGCCTGCAGGACCTCGAACACGGCGGCATGAAGGGGAAGCAGAAGTTCCCGCAGCTCGCGGCGGTCGAGTTCCAGTGCGCCTACGCGAAGCTCCTTCCTGACGTCGACCTCCTGCGCTCCATCGAGTCGACGATGCTCGCGATCGTGCGCGGCGGCATCTTCGACCAGGTGGGCGGGGGGATGCACCGCTACGCAACGGACGAGGCATGGCGCATGCCGCATTTCGAGAAGATGCTGCCGGACCAGGGCATGCTGCTCTCGGCGCTCGCAGCGGCTTCGCCGTGGGCGAGCTCGGACGCCGTTCGCGAGGAGTACGCGCATGCGGCTCGCGCAACGGCCGCGTTCCTCGCGCGCGAGATGGCGCTCGCGGGTGGCGGATACGCCGCCTCGCTCTCAGCGGAGACCCGCGGCGTCGAGGGTGCCACCTACACGTGGACGCACGACCAGCTCGCCGAGGCACTCGATCCCACCGAGCTCGCACGTGCCGTCGCCCACCTCGGCGCCGGAGACGCCGGGGACACCGGCCCCTTCACGCTGCACCGTCCCGCAGGCCGCGTCGCCGATGCGGACGCCGTCGATGCCGTGCTCGCCACCCTCGCCGCGGTTCGTGCCGAGCGCCCGCAGCCCGACGTCGACACCAAGCTGATCACCTCATGGAACGCGATCGCCGCGCGCGGGCTGATGGACGCCGGAACGGCGTTCGGCGACGACGCTGCGACCAACCGCGGCGTGGCGCTCGCTCGTCTGCTCGCAGAGCGGACCGTCCGGGACGATGGCGTGGTGCGCGAGCCCTCCGACCCATCGGTCGCTCGCGTGCGCCTGCTGGAGGACGCGGCGCATCTCGTCGCTGCCTTGCTGACTGCACACGCGGTCACGGGCGAGACGACCTTACTCGAGGACGCACAGGAGCTGCACTACCAGACGCTCGAGCTGTTCAGCGATGCGCACGTGCTGTTCGCGACGCCCGCGGACACGGATCTGCCGGTGCGCCCACGGGAAGGTGGCGACGGCGCGGTGCCGAGCGGCGCGTCGGCGGCCATCGAGAGCAGCGTGCGGCTGGGGACGGCCACCGGAGACGCATGGTTCTACGCGCACGCGCGCGGAGCGCTCGAGCAGATGTGGGGCCTCATCGACTTCGCGCCCGAGCAGGCGGGACGTGCGCTCACCGCGGCGACGATGCTCGAGATCGCGTCACAGGGCTAGAGCAGGGACTGTTGGCGTCCGCTAGCGGCGACGGCGTCCCATGACGCGACCGCCGAATGCCTTGCGCTTCTTGCGCGCCGCCAGACGCCCGGGACGCGGAACCGCTCGCTCACGGTATGGGAAGCCCTCGAGCTGCTCGACCGGGATCTCCGAGTCGATCAGCATCTCGATGGCGTCGAGTTCCGGGAACTCGCGGATGTCGACGAACGTGAACGCCGTACCGCTCGCGCCCGCTCGGGCGGTGCGGCCGATGCGGTGCACGTAGTCCTCGGGATTGCTCGGAACGTCGTAGTTCACGACGTGGCTGATGTCCTCGATGTCGATCCCGCGCGAGACGACGTCGGTGGCCACGAGCACGCGCACACGCCCGGAGCGGAAGCGCTCGAGGGCCTTCATACGCTGCTCCATCGTGCGGTCCGAGTGCATCGTGAGCGTGGGGATGCCCGCGCGCTCGAGCCCGCGCGCGACCGCGTCGGCCCGCTGCTTCGTGCGGCAGAACACCAGCGTGCGGTCGAAGTCGCCGTGCGCCTCCATGAGCGCCACCATGAGGTCGACCTTCTGCGACGCGTCGACCGGGTAGAGCGCCTGGTGGATGGCCTCGATCGGCGTGGCGGGAGGTGCCACGTCCACGCGCACCGGATCGCTGAGCGACGTCTGCACGACGCGCAGGATCTCCGGCGCCATCGTGGCGGAGAACAGCATCGTCTGGCGCTTCTTGGGGAGCTTCGAGAGGATGCGGCGCACGTCTGGCCAGAAGCCCATGTCGAGCATGCGGTCGGCTTCATCGAGCACGAGGATCTCGACGCGATCGAGCTTCGCCGCCCCGCGCTCCACGAGGTCGAGCAGGCGCCCCGGAGTCGCGACCAGAACGTCCACGCCAGCCTTCAGGGCCTTGAGTTGCGGCTCTGCGCTCATCCCGCCCACCGCCGAGACGACCCGATGACCGGTGTGCTGGCCCATGGCCCTCACAAAGACCTCGATCTGCTGGGCGAGTTCGCGGGTCGGAGAGACGACGAGCGTGCGGAGCACGTGGTCGGCGGGGGTGCGCTGCAGCGCGGGCAGCATGAAGGCAGCCGTCTTGCCGGTTCCTGTCTGCGCGCATCCGACCACGTCGCGCCCTTCGAGCGCGAACGGCAGCGCCTCAGCCTGGATCGGCGTGGGTGTCTCGAAGCCGAGAGCGGCCACACCCGCGAGCAGTTTCGGGTCGAGCCCGAGTTCGTCGAACCTCAACTAACATCCCTCCATCGCGGCGGGGATGGCCGCGACAAAGCGGTCGACGTCCTCGTCGGTCGTGTCCCATGAGCACACCCAGCGAACGACCATGCGATCGCCTCGCGGCTCCCAGTCATAGAAATCGGCCACATCCATCAACCGGCGCATCGCCTCGGGCGCCAGGTATCCGAACACCTCGTTGGCCTGCGGCTCCCACACGAGCTCGACGCCGGCGGCACGCGCGCCGGCGGCCAGCCGCGCAGCCATCGCGTTCGCGGACGTCGCCATCTCATGCCAAGCGCTCGACCCGTACACGGCGGCGAACTGCGCGCCGACGTAGCGCATCTTGCTCGCGAGCTGCCCGCCGCTCTTGCGCTCGAACGGGAAGCGGTCCGCGAGACCCGGCGTCAGAAAGCACACCGCCTCGCCGAACACGAGCCCGTTCTTCGTGCCGCCGAAGGACAGCACATCCACACCCGCGTCGGTGGTGAACTCCCGGATCGGAAGACGCAGGGCAACCGCCGCATTCGCGAGTCGCGCTCCGTCCATGTGCAGGTACATCCCGTGGGCGTGCGCGAGGTCGGCGAGCGCGCGGACTTGGCTCGGGCCGTACACCTTGCCGGTCTCGGCCGCCTGCGAGATCGAGATGACTCTCGGCTGCGCATGATGCTCGACACCGATGACGGACAGGAGCGGCTCGACATCCGCCGGTCGCAGCTTGCCATCCTCGGTGGGCACGGTCAGCACCTTGCACCCGGTCAACCGCTCCGGCGCGCCGCACTCGTCGGTGGCGATGTGCGCCGTCGAGGGGGTGATGACGCAGTCACCGTTGCGGAGCAGCGCTCCGATGCCGGTGCAGTTCGCGCCCGTGCCGTTGAACACGAAGAAGACGTCGGCGTCCTCACCGACGTGCGTGCGCACCGCGCGGACGCCGCGCGCGGTCCACGGGTCCTCGCCGTAGGCGTGGACGTGGCCCTCATTGGCTTCTGCGATCGCGATCAGCGCGGCAGGATGCGCGCCCGAGTTGTTGTCGGACGCGAAAGTACGGGTGGAAGACATCGTGTTCGTTGCCCCTGGTCGGTGTTTCTCGAGGCCAAGTCTACTCCACGGCCGTGATGAGCAGCGTGACGTGCTCGTCGAGCACCTCGGCGACGCCGGCGGAGACGCGCATGCGGCCCACGGTCTTGCCGCGGCGATAGCGGAGCGTGTGGGCGCACGTTGCGATCAGCTCGGGCCCGTGGTGCCGCAGTATCGCGCACTCACTCCCGAGGTCGTGCAGCGGCTCCCTGCGGCGCAGAACGACCTCATCGAGCCCGCTCTCGTGAAGCAGCAGGCCCATCGGCGACAGGACCTCGAGCTCGATCCGTCCCATGCCGGGACTCACCCTCCCGTCGAGGCCACGACCGTCTGCCGCGCAGCCCCCTCGGCAGCCTCGGAGGCCTCTGACAACGTGGTCCCCTTGCTCTTCTCGGCCCGCTCGAGCGCCTCGTCGATCGTCCCGACCATGTAGAAGGCCTGCTCGGGCACGTCGTCGTGCTTCCCGTCGCAGATCTCGGCGAACCCGCGGATCGTTTCCGCGAGCGGCACGTAGCGGCCGGGGATGCCCGTGTACTGCTCCGCCACGAAGAACGGCTGCGACAGGAACTTCTGCAACCTGCGTGCACGCACGACGACCGTCTTGTCCTCTTCAGAGAGCTCTTCCACCCCGAGGATGGCGATGAGGTCCTGCAATGCGCCGTAGCGCTGCAGGTACGACTTGGTCCGGCGCGCGACATCCACGTGCTCCTGCCCGACCGCCCATGGCTCGAGTGTCTGTGACGTGGACTGGAGCGGGTCGATGGCGGGATAGAGCCCCTGCTCGGCGATGCGCCGGGAGAGCACCACGGTCGCGTCAAGATGCGAGAACACCGCGGCCGGACCCGGATCGGCGAGGTCGTCCGCAGGGACGTAGACGGCCTGCACCGAGGTGATCGCGCCGTCGTCCGTGGACGCGATGCGCTCCTCAAGCGTCGCCACCTCAGTGAAGAGCGTCGGCTGGTAGCCCACCTCGCTCGGGATCCGCGCGCGAAGGAGCGAGACCTCGAGGCCGGCCTGCACGTACCGGTAGATGTTGTCGTAGAAGAGCAACACGTCGGTGCGCTCCTCGTCCCGGAAATACTCCGCGGCGGTCAGCGCGCTGTAGGCGACGCGGAAGCGCGCCCCCGGCGACTCGTTCATCTGCGCGAAGAAGAGCACGGCGCGGTCGAGAACGCCCGCCTGGCGCATCTGGATCCAGAGTTCGTTGCCTTCGCGCGTCCGCTCGCCCACGCCGCCGAACACGGAGACACCCTGATGCTCGCGACCGACGTTGCGGATCAGCTCCATGATCACGACGGTCTTGCCGACACCCGCTCCGCCGAACATTGCGATCTTGCCGCCCCGCGGGAACGGTGTGAGCAGATCGATCGCCTTCAGCCCGGTCTCGAAGACCTCCGGGAACGTCCGGAGGCGCTCGTAGGGCATCGGCGGATGCCGGATCGGCATGCGCTTGAACGATGCCACCGCACCGGCCCCGTCGATCGGGTCACCGAGGACGTTGAGAAGGCGACCCCGGATGCCGGGACCGACCGGGATCATGATCGGCTGGAACAGATCGTAGACGCTCGTACCGCGAGCCAGGCCGTCGGTCGAGTCGAGGGCGATCGTCCGCAGGAGGCCGCCCCCGAGCAGCTCGACTGCCTCGAGCGGGAGGCCGCGAACGCGGTCGCCCACGCGCAGCAGGTTGCCCAGCGCCGGCAGCTCGCCCTTGAACGCGACGTCGACGACCGGCCCCATCACCTGGTAGACGACGCCCTCGTACGACTCACGCTCGAGCTCCGCGAGCACGGCGGCCAGCGCCGCGCTCACCACCTCGCCGCGGTCATTCCGCGGCGCGGGCGCGCGCACCTCGGACTCGTCCTTGTGTCGTCTCGCGCTCATCGCGCTCCCCCTCTACGCCGGCGATCGCGCCCCGGCCTCATCGCTCTCGCGGACTCTGCTTCCGACCAGCACGCCGAGAAGGTCCGTCGTGATCGCCTCGCGCCGCAGCCGGTTGTAGGCGACGGTGAGCTCCTGCAGCGACCGGTCTGCCCGCTCGGTCGCTTCCTCCATCGTCACCATGCGCGCCCCCTGTTCGGCGGCGTACGACTCCAGCAGCACGTCGAAGACCTGGAGCTGCAGGAAGATGCCAAGAAGCTCGTGCACGATGCTCGCGCGGTCCGGCTCGTAGAACCACTGGGGCGGCAGCGCGACGGCCGCACCGGTCACGTCTGCCAGGCCGGCGCTCTCAAAGGTGAGCGGGAGGAGGCGGACCGTCGTCGGATAGCGCCGGAGCGGCGAGTAGAACCGGGTGTAGGTGCACCACACCTCGTCCGCGTATCCCGAGAGGAACGCCGTGCAGAGCCTGTCGTGCAGAGCGGCGACCTCATCGGGGAGCACGCCGCCGCGCGGCCAACCAGCGGCGTCCGTGACCTCGGCCTGTGTGCGACGCCGAACGTACTTCTCCCCCTTGAGGCCCTTCGCGATGACCGAAACGGCCACGCCCTCCGCCAGTCGCTCGCCTATGAATCTGCCCGCCTCGCGGTCGATGGCGGAGTTGTAGGCGCCGCACATCCCTCGATCGCCCGAGATGTGGACGAGAAGGACACGGCGGACTTCGTCGTGCGGCTGCATGAACGGCGAGAGCGACACGAGATCGATGTCGGCGACCGCGGCGGCGATCTGCTGACGTCGCACCATGGCACGCATGCGCTCCGCGTACGTGCGCGCGCCTGCGGCGCGCTCGCGCGTGCGCGACAGCTTCGCCGACGCGACGGTGGCGAGTGTCCCCGCCACCGACCGGATGCTGCGCACCGTGGCCGCCCTCTTGCGGATCTCCACGAGCTTCTGCATCGCCTACGTCACCGCACTCTCGGGCGCCGGTTCCGTCTCGGCCGCAGGGGGGCTCGCCCCGAGCGGGACGACGGAGATGGGCCCGGAACCGGGCAGGGCCTGCACCGCGCCCGCCGACGCCGCGGCGCGTGCCGCCGTCCACCGCTCGAGGAACGCGGCGATCACCCCGCGGAGCGCGGCATCGACCTCAGGTGTGACTTCATGGGCAGCACGAACCGTGTCCATCGCCTCGGGGTGGTGCACGCCGGCATAGTCGAGCAGGTCGCGCTCCATCTCCCCCAGGTCCGCGACCTCCACTGCATCGAAGAGACCTTCGACGACGCCGAACAGGACCAGCACCTCCTGCTCGAGTGCGAGCGGCACGTGCTGGCCTTGCTTGAGCAGTTCGCGACAGCGCTCGCCGCGAGTGAGCTGCTCGAGCGTTGCGGAATCCACCTCGGCGCCGAACTTCACGAACTGCGCCATCTCCTGGTACTGCGCGAGGTCGATACGGAGACGGCCGGCCACCTGCTTGAGCACCTTCGCCTGCGCGGACCCGCCCACGCGGGACACCGAGAGCCCCACGTCCATCGCGGGACGCGTGCCTTCGTTGAACAGGGCCGTGTCGAGCATCATCTGGCCGTCGCTGATAGAGATGACGTTGGTCGGAATGAACGCGGACAGGTCGCCCGCGAGCGTCTCGACGATGGGCAGCGCAGTCAGCGACCCGCCTCCGCCCTCGTCCGAGAGGCGGGCAGCGCGCTCGAGCAGACGTGAGTGAACGTAGAAGATGTCGCCCGGGTATGCCTCACGCCCCACGGGACGTTTGAGCAGCGCCGACATCTCACGGTAGGTCACCGCATGCTTCGAGAGGTCGTCGTAGACGACCAGCGCGTCGCCGCCTTGCTGCATGTAGTACTCGGCCATCGCGCATGCGGCATACGGGGCGAAGTGACGGAACGCCGGCGGTTCGTTCGGAAGTGCGGCGACGATCGTCGTGTACTCGAGCGCGTCGTTCTCTGCCAGGATGCTCACCAGACGCGCGACGGACGATGCCTTCTGCCCGATGGCGGCGTAGACGCAGGCGACCCCCGTCCCCTTCTGCGACAGGATCGTGTCCACGGCGATCGTGGTCTTCCCGATCTTGCGGTCGCCGATGATGAGCTCACGCTGACCGCGCCCGAGGGGCACGAGCGCGTCGATGACCTTCATCCCCGTGTGGAGCGGGACGTTGACGGGCTGGCGCTCGACGACCCCGGGCGCCTTGCGCTCAACGGGCAGGTAGGCCTTCGGGACGATCGGCCCCTTGCCGTCGATCGGCTGTCCCAGTGCGTTCACGATCCTGCCCCGAAGGGCCTCGCCGACGGGCACGCGCAGGAGGTGCCCGGTGCGCACGACGTCGCCACCCTCACGGATACCCTCCTCGGGCCCCAGCAGCAGGCACCCGACGCGATCGCCGAGCAGGCTGAACGCGATGCCGTAGATGCCTCCCGCGAACTCGACGAGTTCCTGCGAGCCCACATCGCGGAGACCCGTCACGATCGCCACCCCGTCGCCGACCTCGGCGACGCTTCCCGTATCGAGCAGCTCTTCGACAGAGGATTCGGGCTCGGTGACGGTGAGGATCTCACGGAGGAAGGCGTAGGTATCCTCCGGAGATGGCAACTCCCCGCTCTCGACGCGCTCCACGACCGAGCGCTGGATGCCTGTGACCCACTTCGCGCGTGCGTCGAGAACGACCCGGTGCTCTTCGCCCACCAGCAGGATCGCTCCCGACTCCATGGTGGGGTTCACCTTGAGGTCCAAGTGGATCTCGCGCCCCGCGACGACCGACAGCGCGTCCGCGAGCCGTCGGATGAGCGCTTCGTCGAGGTAGGCCTTGCTCAGCAGCACGACCCGCGAGCCCTCAAGCGCCTCGAAGGCGTGTCGCAGTGAGGCATGTGTGGAGAACCCGCTCACGACGGGCGCTTCCTCGACGGACGCCTCGGGTCTGGTGTCGGACAGGAGCTCCCGCAGGAACGCGTAGGCGTCCTCGAGCGTGGGCAGTTCGCCGGTCTCCTCCATGTCCTCTACTTCAAGCTCGACGCCGGTCACCCACTCGGACCGGGCGTCGAGAACGACCTCGTGCGCCACGCCGTCGCCGATGAGGAGCATGGCCCCGGTGGTCATCGCGGGGTCGACCTTGAGTTCGATGTCGATCGTGCGGCCCGCGAGCGCGGACAGCGCTGCGGCGAGCCGTCGCACGAGTGCCGCGTCGAGCTGGACCGCGCAGAGGAGTACGATGCGCGAGCCCTCAAGGGACTCGAGCGCATGCCTTAGTCCGGTCGCGTCGAAGCCGTCCCGCACCTCGCCCGGAGCGCTGCGCTTCTGCTCGGCGCTCATGGTCACACCGCCGCATCCGGTCCCTGCTGGCGCATGGCATCGAGACGGTCGATCTCGGACGAGATTATCTTCTGGATGAGTTGGCGCTGCTCCTGCGGGGGCAGTCCCTCGTTGAGCAGCGACCGCGTTGCTTGAGCGACCACGTCGACGAGCCGGTCACGCACCTCGACGTGCATCTCCGCCCGCTCCTCTTCGAGCACCTTGGCGGACCGGGCGCGGATCGCCTCACCCTCGGCATCGACCGCAGCGCGCAGGTCGCGCCGTGACGCGCGTGCCGTGGTCCGCGCCTGCTTTGCGATCTCCCGGGCCTCGTCGCGTGCTGCAGCCGCGCTCGCCGCCGCCTCCTCCCGCGCCTGCGCGAGCGCTTCTTCGGCGTGCGCCGCGCGCTCCACCCGTTCCGCAACGCGGCCGCGCCGCCTGTCGAGGATGTTGCCGAGCATCCCGCGCCGCCGCTTGGTGCCGACCGCGACGGAATACGCGATCGCGATGAGGAGCACGAACTGCACGATCTCGATGACGAACTTGGTCGGGTCGGCAGCGATCTCCGTCACGATCTCGTGGATGACCTCGGACATCGTCGCCCCCTCCCCTAGAACGCGCGCCGCGAGAGCAGCTTGTCCACGGCAGCCGCGACAGCGTCAGGCTCGAACGATCCGAGCACCTTCTCGCAGGCGAGCGTCACGCACTCGATCGCCTGTTCACGCAGCGTCTCGACCTCCGCGTCACGCGCCGCGCGGATCTCGGCCCGACCCGCTTCGAGCGAGGCGGACGACTCCCGCATGGCGGTTTCGATCACACTCTGGCGGTAGGCGTCGTCTTCCTCACGCGTCCGCCGGATCGACTCGTCGGCTTTCAGGCGTGCCTCGGCCACGATCCGCTGCGCTTCCGGCTCCGCTGCAGCTCGCACCGCGTCGCCTTCCGCGATCACGGACTCGGCCGCCTCGAGCTTCACCTCGCGCCGCTCCATCACGCGCACGTAGGGGACGAAGAACACGCGGCGCAGCGCGAGCACGGTCACCGCCACGATGGCGATGACGGCCAGGATGACCGGAATCTGTATTTGATCGATCGGGTTCAGACCACTCATCGCGTCCATGGTCTCTCCCCCTCTCTCAGCCGAGCCTGCTCGGGCCCCGGGATCAGGACACGCCGATCTTCCCGGCCAGCACGAGCGTGACCACCAAGGTGTAGATGGCGAGGGCTTCGACGAGTGCCATGCCGATGAGCATCGCCGTGAACAATTGCGGCGCGATCTCCGGCTGGCGCGTCATCCCCTCGAGCGCCGTGACCGAGATCTTCCGCATCGCGAATGCGGCTACCACCGCCCCAGCCGCGATCGGGATGATCGCTACGAGCGCCATCCAAATGGTGTCCACTGTCCGCCTCCCTTCCTTCTCCGGCCTGACCCCGAGACAGCGACCCGGGGCCACGCTCCGCGCCCCTCATCAGGCGGGCTTGGGCTTCCTCCGATGGAACAAACGGTGCCGCGCTTTGCCCTTGGCCGCACGTTCCTCGCGGTGCAGCCCACTGGCGAGGAAACTCGCGGTGAGCAGCGTGAACACGAACGCCTGCACGAACATGGGGATGAGCCCCAGGGCGTGCAGGATGAGGGGGATGCCCACCGGCACCACCGCCGCAACGAGCACGAGCGTCATGTACTCGCCCCCGATGTTGCCGAACAGTCGCAGGGACAGTGAGAGCACGTCGGTGATCTCGCTCACCCACTGCATCGGGTTCGGCCAGAACAGATGCTTCAACGCTCCGGTCGGACCCTTCAGGCGCGCCGCAACGACCAGATTGCCGAAGACGGCGCTCAGCGCCAGGCCGAGCGTCACGCTATAGAACGAGGTCGGCGGCCGGTTCACGACGGGGATGGGGATGACGGCGAAGAGATTGCTCACCAAGATGAAGAAGAAGAACGTGCCGAGGAACGGAGTCACCGTCTCGACGACCTTCTCGCGGTCGTAGTTGTGCGCCATGTCGCGCGCCTTGCGAAGGAAGAAGTCCGTCGCGAATTCCCCGAGGACCTGCCGCCCTTTGGGCACGCCGGATGTCAGCTTGCCGTGCGCCAGGAACCAGCCCACGCCGATGAGCAGCGCCGAGACGACGAGCGCGTTGACGACGACCACTATCCCGGTGCTGTTCACGGCCCACACGTTCCCGAACACCAGCTCACCTCCCGCCTCACTCCGTGGCCGAGCCACCCGGTCGGCGCGGCCGGAAGGTGCGCCACGCCATCGCAGCGGACCCCACCGTCGCGAGCGTCAGATCGACGATCAGCACCCCTGCCGCCATGCCCCACAAGTTCAGTAGCGTCGGGAGGAGGACCGCGGCGACGAGCAGGACCGCTTTGACCGCAATACGGAACAGGTAGGCGAACACGAACGGGCCGCTTGCGATCGCTGCATGCGGATCGAGGCCCCTCGTGCGCCGGAGCGCCCATGCCAGCGTTCCGATGTCGAACGCCGCGCCGATCACACAGCTGATGCCGAAGAGCAGGTCGCGTGAGATAGCTGTGCCCGCCACGGCCACCACGACCGCGACCGGCACTGACCAGCGCGCGACGTCGCGCAACAGGCCCAGGGAGTAGACAACGCCACCCCGTTGTTCAGGCATGGCCGCCATCGGATCCGCGTCACATCTCGTCGCGGAGGCGGTACATGTCGCGCACCGCCATGATGAGCGCGACGAGCAAACCCACACCCGTCACGTAGGGGAACCACCCGAACGCGCGGTCGATCAGGTAGCCGATGAATCCGCCGACTGCGATGTAGGACGGGATCAGCGACCAGACCGCGATGACCCGGAGGAACTCGGGTGGTATGAGGTCGACATGCTTGTGCGTGTCATGGTTCTTGCCGGTCTCCGGGCCTTGATCCGAAGCCGCCATGATGAACGCCCCCCTGTGGGCCGGTTCCGATGGCGCGCCCCCGCGCCCGCCGGACCCGACGCAACGTCAGCAGTGAACACCCGGTCGCTATTGGTTATTCCCGAATGGAACGTGAAGCGACGGGTACGGATCCCATGCACCGCGCCGGGGGTGACGGGCGGCGGAGCCCGAAGAGACGGTCGGGGCGCTACTCGTACGCGATCGCGTCACGCACGGACACCTGCGAAGCGCGGAACGCGGGCATGAGCGACGCCACTGCCGAGATGCCCGCGACGACCACGAGCCAGATCCCGACGCCCTGCCATGAGAACGCGTACGACAGCGGCAACCCGATGGCCTGCTCGAGCAGCTTCACCAGCCCCCAGCTCATCGGCCACGAGATGGCCAGCCCCCCGAGCCACGAAAGCAGCCCCACGACGACGCCTTCGGTGACGAAGACCTGGTAGATCGAGGCGTGGCTGGCGCCGATCGCGCGCATGACGCCGATCTCGCGGGTGGACTCGAGCACGTTGATGATCATCGTCCCGGACAGTCCGATGATGCCGACGGCGGCGAGGATGGCCGCCATGATCGCGAGGAACGTCACGAGTATCCCGAGCTCACTCGCGATGTTCGAGGTCACGGACGTGGACGTGCGGATGCTCGCCACCGGCAGGCCTGCGTCCTTCAGGTGCTGCTCGATCCGGCTGGCCGCAGCGTCCTGGTCCGCCTTCGTGTGGCTGTCGGTGCGCACGACGAGTTCGGTGATGCCGCCCCCGAGCGACAGGATGCGGTCCAGTTCGGTCCGGTCGGCGAAGAACACCGGGCCCATGAGCTGGCCCGAGACCACTCCCGCGACCCGGAACGTGTGCTCCACGCCGGCCACATTCAGCGTGACATGGTCGCCCACTGCGAGCCCCTCATCGTTCACGACGTCGGTGTTCACCACCACGTCGTCGGCCTCGCCCTCGCCGATCCAGGTGCCCGAGACGAGCGCGGGAGTCACGTAGTTCGTGTCCGGCGGGAGCCCGATGATCTGAAGCGCGGTGTTCTCGGTGCCGTCACCGCGCTTGAGCGTGGCAGGTGACACGATCCACGTCTCGGTACCGGTCACGCCTGCCACCTTGGCGGCGTTGCGCTCCGCGACCTGGGATGGCACGGGCTGTCCGAAGTAGATCTCGACGTCGTGGTTCCACCACTTCCCGATGTCTGTGACGGTCTGGCCGATCGAGGTCTGGACGCTCGCGACCGCCATGATCACCGCGGATGCGAGAACGAGCGTCGCGAGCGTGATCGCGAGCCGCCCCTTGCGCAGGAAGGTGTTGCGCAGGGAGAGCGCGACCGGCCGCGGGAGGCCACGGATCTTGCCGAGCAGCCGGTCCAGCAGACCGTGGCCGAAGTTGTGCCCGCTCATGCCGGTGGCGTTGAGGGCCGCCACAACGCTCGTGCGCGCGCCTGCGCGCACGGGGAACCACGCGGCCGCCAGGGGCACGACGAGACCCACGGACACCGCCAGCACGACCGCATACGTCGGAGGCGCCGTGGGTCCGTCGCCGAAGTTGAGCAGCGAGCCCCCGTATGCGGCGAACCACGAGGCCATCGCGCTCCCGATCGGGACGCCGACGAGGATCGCAAGCGCACCGTAGATGGTCACCGTGGAGAGGTACATCGTCACGATCTGCTGCGAGCGCGCGCCGATGGCCTTCATGATGCCGACCTGCTTCACCTGCTGTGAGATGAGCGCGGTCACCGTGTTCACCACGAGGAATCCCGAGAGGAAGAGCGCCATCACGCCGAGAGCCAGGAGCAGTATCGCCAGGGCCTTGAAGATGTCGCCCAGGAAGTGGCTCCCCGGCTCGGGAACGCTCATCCCGTACACGCGGACGCCCGCGGGCTCAACGACGTTGTCGCGCAGGTCCGACACAGCGCGGCTCGCCTCGGCGCGAGTGAGGCCCGAGAGCGGCATCGTCACGAGCAGTTCGTTCATCTGCTGCGGCTGGCCGAGGTCACCCATCGTCTGCATCGACACGTAGCCGAGGAGACGCCCCGTGAACATGGCCGGGAAGGCGTTGATGTCGTGGGCGAAGCCGCTCACACGCAGCAGGTGCTTCGTGCCGTCTTCCCCCTCGACCGTGACGAAGCTTCCGACGGACAGGGTGGCGATGAGCTTGTCGCTCCGCTCGAGCACGATCTCGCCGCGCGCGGGCGGCCACGTGACGCCGGCGTCGGGGAAGACGCGAGAGATGCGAGACGTCTCCCACTCGGCTGCGCTGATCTGGATGCTCTTCGCGCGAACGAGCTGCACGACTTCCGCGGGCGGCGCCGTCGTGGTCGTCTCGTCGCCCGGGCGGTAGCGGAGCGTGACGACGCGACGACCCTCCGCGCCCGAGAAGCCCGGCTCGCGCGCCACCCGATCGACGAGGGCCCGCCCGAAGCCCGCCGTGCTCAGTTGCGCGGTCGACGGGTTGGACCTCGGGAGGTTCGCGGCGAACGTGCCGAGCAAGATCCCCCTCCCACCCATCACGACGAGGATGGCGAACACGCCAACGGCGATCGAAAGCACCACGAGCGCGGTGCGCGTCTTGTGCGCGAGGAGGTCGCGAGCGACCTTTCGCCAACGGGGAGGAAGGCCCACGGCTTCAGACCCTCCGGATGTCGTCGATGATCTCGCCATCGTGGACATGGAGGGCGCGAGCGACCCGCGCGGCGATGTCGCTGTCGTGGGTGACCATCACGATCGTCTTGCCGCCAGCCACGAGCTTCTCGAACAGCTCGAACACGGAGTCGGCGGTGGCGGAGTCGAGGTTGCCGGTCGGCTCGTCGGCCGCGAGCACGGGCGGGTCGTTCGCAAGCGCCCGTGCGATCGCGACGCGCTGCTGCTGCCCGCCCGAGAGTGCTGCGGGGAGCTTATGCGCCTGGTCCGCCATCTCGACCTGGTCGAGCAGTGAGAGCGCGAACCCTTCGCGCTCTCTCGGCGCGTGCACGTTGCAGAAGTCCATCGGGAGCATCACGTTCTCGACGACCGTGAGCGTCGGGAGCAGCTGGAAGAACTGGAACACGACGCCGATCGTCTTGCCGCGCCACACCGCGAGCTTGTTCTCCGAAAGTGCGTGCACGGGAGTGCCCGCCACCAGCACCTCGCCCGAGGTGGGACGGTCGATGCCCGTGATCATGTTGATGAGCGTCGTCTTGCCGGACCCGGACTTGCCGATCAGGCCGACGAACTCCCCCGATCGCACCGTGAGATCGACGCCACGGAGCGCCGTGAACGGGACCTCGCCCGTGTCGTAGGTCTTCACCACCGAGTTCAGCTGAATGAGCGGTCCGGCTTCCGTGCGAGCGCGCGCAGTCATGAGGCCCTTTCCATCGTGCCGTCCGGCCCGGCCGGTGCTGCATCCACCGGCCCGGGTCCCCCGGCCTGCAAGCCTACGCCTCCCCTCGCGCGAGCGCGACCTTGCACGGCAGGCGAAAGCCTCGAAGGGCATATTCCCTCAGCCCGGCGATGGGGGCTCAGGGCGGGGGCCCGCCGTTGCCGACCGGACGCTATCCTTGTCTGACCCGCCGCCTTCTGCGGAGCCGCTCATGCAGCGGAATCCCGCTGTCGCACCAGCCAGACTGTGAGGAGAGCCCCGAGATGAACGACGAGCAGATCCGCTCGGAGGTCCGCGCGAACATGCCGAATGCGATCGCCGAGCTCGGGAGGCTGGTCGGTCACGCCTCCGTCGCGATCGCGGGTTGGCCGTCGGAACCGGTGTTGGCGGCCGCCGATGAGGCCGTGCACATCCTGAAGGACGCGGGCCTGGCCGACGCACGCCGGCTCGACATCCCCGGTGGCTACCCCGCGGTCTGGGCGAGCGCGCCGGCCCCGGAGGGCGCGCCGACCGTGCTGATGTACGCGCACTACGACGTGCAGCCTGCCGACCCGGCCGAGTGGACGAGCGACCCGTGGACACTCACCGAGCGCGACGGACGCCTGTTCGGCCGGGGCTCGGCCGACAACAAGAGCGGAGCGATCATCCACGCGGAGGCGCTGCGGCTGTTTCGCGGGGACTTCCCCGTGGGGGTGAAGGTCGTCCTCGAGGGTGAGGAGGAGACGATCTCGCACCTCGAGGCCTTCGTGGAAGCCGAGCCCGAGCTGTTCGCGGCCGACCTCGTGATCGTCGCGGACATGGGCAACCTTGCCGCAGGCGAGCCCGTGCTCACGACCGCGCTTCGCGGCGACGTGCACTGCACCGTCGAGGTCCGCACGATCGCGGGCGCGCTGCACTCGGGGCTCTTCGGCGGCCCGGCGCCCGACGCGCTCGTGTCGCTCATCAAGCTGCTCTCGTCGCTGTGGGACGATCGCGGGAATACCGTGGTTCCGGGTCTCGTGTCCTTCCCGTGGGAAGGTGCGGACATGTCCGCCGACCTCTATCGCGAGCAGGCGGGCATGTTGCCCGGCGTCGCGATCATCGGCGATGGTTCGGTCGCGTCACGGCTGTGGAGCATGCCGAACGTCACAGTGACCGGGCTCGACGCGCCCGCCACCGACACCGCGATGAACATCCTCATCCCGTCGGCGAAGGCGCACCTGACGATGCGCATCGCGCCGGGTCAGGACGAGAACGCGGCGCTCGAGGCGCTGATGACGCATCTGCGCGAGCACGCGCCCTGGGGCGTCGAGGTGGACGTGCAGCCGATCGTGGCCGCGCCCGCGTTCTCCGGAGCGACCGACGGACCGGGTTTCGCCGCAGCGCGCGACGCGCTGTCGCGGGCGTACGGCAAGCCGGCCGGGATGGTCGGCTCGGGCGGCTCGATCCCGCTGCTGACGACGCTGCGCCACGCGATCCCGGGCGCGGAGTTCGTGCTCTGGGGAGCCGAGGACGTCGCTATGTCCCGCGTGCATGGCAAGGACGAGAGCGTCGACCCGGCCGAGATCGAGCATCTCATCGTCGCCGAGGCGATGTTGCTGCGGGACCTGGGTACGTAGCCGCGGCCCACGCGCTCCCTCGACGCGAAACGGGGCCCGAGCCCGTAGTCTCGGACCTCCGTTTCGCTTGACCTCGGTCGCCGCGTGGGCCGCGGCGCCTCAACCTACACGCGCAGCACGAGTTCCCCGTCATCGCCGAGGTCGACCGTGACCGTCGCCCCGTCGTGTGCGCTGCCGTCGATGAGCGCCTTGGCGACCCGGTCGACGACCTCGCGCTGGATGACACGCTTCAGCGGCCGCGCACCGAACGTCGGGTCGAACCCGTCAAGCCCGATGCGCTCCAGCGCGGCCGGCGTGAGCTCGAGTGTGATCTTGCGCTCGGCCAGGCGTTCTCGCACCTTCGCGAGCTGCAGGTCGACGATCGCCTCGATCTGCTCGAGTGTCAGCTGGTGGAACACGACGATGTCGTCGACGCGGTTGAGGAACTCCGGCCGGAAGGTCGCGTGCAGCGCTTCCTCCGCAAGTCGCGCCGCCTCTTCTTCGTTGCCCTGCTCGACGAACATCTGGAACTGGCTTCCGACATTGCTCGTCATGATCACGATCGTGTTGCGGAAGCTCACGACACGACCCTGGCCGTCGGTCAGCCGCCCATCGTCGAGCACCTGCAGCAGGATGTTGAACACATCGGGGTGCGCCTTCTCGATCTCGTCGAGCAGCACCACGGAGTAGGGACGCCTGCGCACCGCCTCGGTGAGCTGGCCGCCTTCTTCGTAGCCGACGAAGCCGGGAGGCGCCCCGATGAGGCGCTGGACGCTGAACTTCTCCATGTACTCGGACATGTCGATGCGCACGAGACTGCGCTCGTCGTCGAACAGGTACTCGGCGAGCGTCTTCGCGAGCTCGGTCTTGCCCACGCCGGTCGGGCCCATGAAGATGAACGACCCGAGCGGACGATCCGGATCGGAGAGACCGGCGCGGCTGCGCCGGATGGCTCCCGCGACGGCCGCGACGGCCTCATCCTGACCGACGACGCGCTCGTGGAGTGCGGCCTCGAGGTTGGCGAGCTTCGCCATCTCGCCCTCCATCAGGCGGGAGAGCGGGATGCCCGTCCACGAAGACACGACCTCCGCGATGTCCTGGTCGTCGACCTCTTCCTTGAGCATCGGCGTGCCCGCCTGCAGCTCCTTCAGGCGGGCGTCGGCCTCCCCGATGCGCCGTTCGAGTTCCGGGATGCGCCCGTAGCGGATCTCGGCCGCGCGCGTCAGGTCGCCCGCGCGCTCGGCGCGCTCCTCGTCGGCCTTGGCCTCGTCGAGCTCGGCCTTGGCCTTGCGCACACCGTCGATGACCTCCTTCTCGCTCCCCCACTGAGCCTTGAGGCCCGAGGTCTTCTCGGTGAGTCCTGCCGCCTCGGCGCGCAGCGCCTCAAGGCGCTCTGCGGAAGCCGCATCGGTCTCCTTGGCCAGGGCCGCCTCTTCGATCTGGAGCTGGCGCAGCTGGCGGTCGACGATGTCGATCTCGGTGGGCATCGAGTCGATCTCGATGCGCAGGCGGCTGGCCGCCTCGTCCACCAGGTCGATCGCCTTGTCGGGCAGGAAGCGATCGGTGATGTAGCGGTTCGAGAGCGTCGCGGCCGCGACGAGCGCGCCGTCCGTGATCCGCACGCCGTGATGGACCTCGTACTTCTCCTTGATGCCGCGCAGGATCGCGATGGTGTCCTCGACACTCGGCTCCCCCACGTAGACGGGCTGGAACCGGCGCTCGAGCGCAGCGTCCTTCTCGATATGCTCCCGGTACTCGTCGAGCGTCGTGGCGCCGACCGCGCGCAGTTCGCCGCGCGCGAGCGCCGGCTTGAGCATGTTGCTCGCGTCCATCGCGCCCTCGGCCGCCCCGGCTCCGACGATCGTGTGGAGCTCGTCGATGAAGACGACGAGCCGTCCTTCGGCCTGCTGGATCTCACGGAGCACAGCCTTCAGCCGGTCCTCGAACTCGCCCCGGTACTTCGCGCCGGCAACCATCGCGCCCAGATCGAGGGCGACGACCTCCTTGTCCGCGAGGGTGGATGGAACATCGCCCGCGACGATCCGCAGCGCGAGCCCCTCGACGATGGCGGTCTTGCCGACGCCGGGCTCACCGATGAGCACCGGGTTGTTCTTGGTACGGCGCGAAAGCACCTGGATGACGCGACGGATCTCCCCGTCCCGGCCGATCACCGGGTCGAGCTTGCCGTCGCGCGCGGCCTGCGTGAGGTTTCGGCTGAACTTCTCGAGCGCCTGGAACTGCGCCTCGGGGTTCTCATCGGTGACGTGCTGCCCCGCGCGCAACTCGTCGAGCGCGGCGTGCACGCGGTCCGAAGTGATGCCCGCGGCCGTGAGTGCGCGGCCCGCGTCGCCCGAGTCCTGCGTCATCCCGATCAGCACGTGCTCGGTCGAGACGTAGGCGTCCTTGCGCTTCTCGGCGGCCTTGAAGGCCTGCTCGAGCACGGTGTTCATGCGGGGTCCGACGCCGACCTGGAGCCCGGCGCCGCTCACCTTCGGCAGCTTCTCGATGGCGTGGTCGATCTCGGTGCCGATCGCGCCGGGATCCGCGCCGATCTTCTGCACGACGGGCCTCACTATTCCCTCGGCCTGATCGAGCAGCGCCTTCAGCAGGTGCTCGGGCTCGATCACCTGCTGCCCGGAGTCGGCCGCTATCCCGTACGCCGCCTGAAGCGCTTCCTGCGCCTTGACCGTGAGTCTGTCCAGTCGCATGGCCATCTTGGAGTCAGTCCTTCCGTGCCTAGAGCGTGATCCTCCGCTGGATCGTTCCGCGGGGGACGAGAACGAGTTCGGTGCGCATGACCTGAGCACGAGCCGCCTCGTGCTCGGCGAGGCGGTGCCGCAGGGTCTCGGCGACGACGCGCAGCTGCATGACCTCTTCCTGCAGGCGTGCGCGCTCGTCGGTGAGTTCGATGATGCGGACGACGCCGGCGAGGTTGATGCCTTCGTCCTGCGTGAGCTGCTGGATGAGCTGCAGGCGCGCGATGTCGGCGTCGGAATACAAGCGCGTGTTGCCGGCGCTTCGACTCGGGTTCACGAGCTGCCGGCGCTCGTAGATGCGCAGGGTCTGCGGGTGCACGCCTGCGAGCTCGGCGGCCACGCTGATCATGTAGAGGGGGCGATCGCTGTCTGCGGAAACCGCCCGGCGCCTCCGTGGCATCTTCTCTTCCTCCTGGTTCTAGCCGAGGTGAGCGCGGACGTAGTCCGCCTCGCCCCGGGATGAAGCGAATCGCTTGAGCAGTTCCTTCTGCTCCGCGCTCAGTTCCGTCGGGACGACGAGCTTCACCCGGACCTTCATGTCGCCGGTGCCCGATCCCTTCAGCCGCGGCGCGCCCTTGCCCGGGAGCTTGAAGACCTTGCCGTCCTGCGTGCCCGGAGCGATCTTGAGCTTCACGCGTCCGCTCACGGTGGGGACTTCGATCTGCGCGCCGAGCGCCGCCTCGGCGGGCGTCACCGGCAGCTCGAGCAGGATGTCCGCGCCCTCGCGCGTGAAGTAGGGATGCGGCTTGATGCGTGTGATCACGTACAGGTCGCCAGAGGGGCCGCCACCGATACCCGGTTCGCCCTTGCCCTTGAAGCGGATCTTGCCGCCATCAGTGACGCCGGGTGGTATCTGCACCGTGAGCGGCTTGGTGCGCACCACGCGACCCTTGCCGCGGCATGCGGCGCAGGGCGTCTCGATGACCGTGCCGGTTCCGCCGCAGCGAGGACACGGGCGCGAGAAGGAGAACATGCCCTGCCCCTGCGCGATGTGCCCGCTTCCATGGCAGACGGCGCAGGTGACCGGGCTGGTGCCGGGAGCGGCACCCGAACCCTTGCAGGTCGGGCACACCTCGGAGCGCTGGACCTCCACCTTGGTGGAGACGCCCGTGAGCGCCTCTTCGAAAGAGATGGGGAGTTCGTACGTCAGGTCGCCGCCGCGTTGAGCGCTGGTTTGGCGCTTGGCGCCCGCCGCGCCGGGCATGCCGCCGCCGAACATGCTGCCGAAGAGGTCGCCGAGGTCGCCGAGGTCGACGTTCGTGGTGTAGGTGTAGCCGCCCGGACCCGGAGCGCCTCCCGGCCAACCCGCCCCTCCGGGACCGCCCGAGGGGACGTTCCCGCCGTAGTAGGCGCCGAACTGATCGTACTGGGTGCGCTTCTCCGCATCGGAGAGGACCTCATAGGCCTCCCCGATCTCCTTGAACTTGTCCTCGGAACCGCCGGCGTCGGGGTGATGCTTCCGAGCAAGGCGGCGGTACGCCTTCTTGATCTCGTCCGCCGTCGCCGTCTTCGGCACACCGAGGGTCTCGTAGTAGTCCTTGGCGGCCATGTCTCGGAACCTGCTCCCTACTCGGTGGCTGGCGCTGGGCCGCCGGTGCTGATCAGCACCATCGCGGGCCGAACCACTCGACCGCCGAGCACATAGCCCTTCTGGTACACCTCGACGACGGTGTGGTCCGGGACCTCCACGTCCTCACGCTGGCCGACCGCCTGGTGCAGGTTGGGATCGAACTGGGCCCCGAACGGGTCGATGAGCGTGACGCCCTCCTTCTCGAAGACGCCGAGGATGCGGGTGCGCACCATCTCGACGCCCTTGAGCAGGTGCTCGAGCTCGGCGCCCTCCGCCATGCTGGCCACGGTGTGGTCGATGGCACGGTCGAGGTCGTCGAGCACGGGGAGCAGCTCGGAGACGATGCGCTCACCGGCGCGCGAGCGCATCTCGGCGAGATCGCGCTCCTGGCGCTTGCGGTAGTTCTCGAACTCGGCTTGCCAACGCTGGGCCGCGGCGAGGTTGCGCGAGGCCTCCTCGCGCGCTGCGTCCAGGTCGGCGGTCAGATCGCGCTCCACCTCGAGCTGCGCGCCGAGATCCTCCACCAACTCGGGGTCGATGCTGGTGGGAGGCTCGGCCGCGCGCTCGTGGCGACGCGGGCTATCGAATGGATCCCGCTTCGGTGTCATGGCTTACTGCTTGTCCTCGTCGACGACCTCGAAGTCGGCGACTTCCTCTTCCTCAGCCGGCGCAGCGGCCTCGCCCTCGGGGGCGGCCGCCTCGGCGGTCTGGTAGGCGATCTCGCCGAGCTTCATGCCGACCTCACGGAGCTTCTCGCTCGCTGAGGTGATGGCGTCCACGTCGTCACCCTCGAGAGCGGTCTTGGCTGCCGCGATCGCGGCCTCGACATCACTCTTGGTGGCTTCGGGGACCTTGTCACCGAGGTCCTTGAGGGCCTTCTCGGTCTGGTACACGAGCGTGTCAGCGATGTTGCGGGCCTCCGCGGCTTCCTTGCGCTTGCGGTCGTCGTCAGCATGCGACTCGGCGTCGTGGACCATCTTGTCGACCTCGTCGTCGGAGAGAGCGGTCGTGCCGGAGATGGTGATCTTCTGCTCCTGGCCCGTGCCGCGATCCTTCGCCGAGACGTTCACGATGCCGTTGGCGTCGATGTCGAACGTGACCTCGATCTGCGGGATGCCGCGCGGCGCCGGCGGGATGTTCATGAGGTGGAACTTGCCGAGCGTCTTGTTGTCGCCGGCCATCTCGCGCTCGCCCTGGAGCACGTGGATCTCGACGCTCGTCTGGCCGTCAGCGGCCGTCGTATACGTCTCGGTCTTGCGGGTCGGGATGGTGGTGTTGCGGTCGATCATCTTGGTCATCACACCACCGAGCGTCTCGACGCCGAGCGACAGCGGCGTGACGTCCAGCAGCAGGATGCCCTTCACGTCGCCGGCGAGCACGCCACCCTGGATCGCGGCGCCGAGAGCGACGACCTCGTCCGGGTTGACGCCCATGTGCGGGTCCTTGCCCGTCAGGGACTTCACAAGCTCCTGCACGGCGGGCATGCGGGTCGAGCCGCCCACCAGGATGACCTCGTCGAGGTCGCCCATCTTCATGCCGGCGTCCTTCATGGCTGCCTCGACCGGCTTCTTGCAGCGGTCCAGCAGATCGGCAGTGATCTTCAGGAACTCGGCGCGGGTGAGTTCGTAGTCGAGGTGCTTCGGACCCGATGCATCCGCGGTGATGAACGGAAGCTCGATCTTGGCGGTCTGGGCGCCGGAGAGCTCCATCTTCGCGGCCTCGGCCTTCTCCTTCAGCCGCTGAAGGGCCATCTTGTCGTTGCGCAGGTCGATGCCGTGGTCCGCCTTGAACTTGTCGGCGAGCCAGTCGATGACGCGCTGGTCCCAATCGTCGCCGCCGAGGTGGTTGTCGCCGTTGGTGGACTTGACCTCGTACACGCCGTCGCCGAGCTCGAGGATCGACACGTCGAAGGTACCGCCGCCGAGGTCGAAGACGAGCACGGTCTGCTCGGCCGCGCCCTTGTCGAGGCCGTATGCCAAAGCAGCTGCGGTCGGCTCGTTGATGATGCGCAGGACCTCGAGGCCAGCGATCTTGCCGGCGTCCTTCGTGGCCTGACGCTGCATGTCGTTGAAGTACGCCGGGACGGTGATGACGGCCTGCGAGACGGACTCACCGAGGTACTTCTCGGCGTCGGCCTTGAGCTTGCCGAGGATCATCGCCGAGATCTCCTCAGGCGTGAAGTCCTTGCCCTCGATCTCGACGGACGCGCGTCCGTCCTTGCCCTTCACGACCTGGAACGCAACGGTCTTGCGCTCGGACGCGGTCTCCTCGAACTTGCGGCCGATGAACCGCTTGATCGACTTGACCGTGTTCTCCGGGTTCGTGATGGCCTGGTTCTTCGCGGCCTTGCCAACGATCCGCTCGCCCTCCTTGCGGAACGCGACGACGGACGGCGTGGTGCGATCGCCTTCGGCGTTGATGATGATGGTGGGTTCCCCGCCCTCGAGCACGGCCATTGCCGAGTTCGTGGTGCCGAGGTCGATCCCGAGTACCTTCGCCATGATGGTCGGTCTCCTTCCGATGCAAACTGGGGCGACGCCTGAACGCCGCCGATGAAGCGTACAAATCTGAGTGGTCTATTGTCAAGTTTTGTTCTCGTCGCGCTATCACGTCATACCCCCGCTCGCGCGGTGCGAAACCTGCGATGCAAGCGCACGAAACGCCGCGGCAACGCGTGGGGAAGGGGCGGGCGAAAAAGCGGGCTCTGCGTCTTTACACCCGCTGTGCCACTTCGGTAAGGTACGCGCGGCAGTACTGCGAAGAACCCCCGCTCCGGAAGGACCGACATGCCTCGACCGATCATCAACGAAGAAGAGTGCTCCGGCTGCGGCGTGTGCGTCGACGCGTGCCCGCAGGGCGTCATCGAACTCGTGGGCGATGTGGCGGAAGCCGTCAACGAGGATGACTGCACGGGCTGCGAGACCTGCATGGAAGAGTGCCCGATGGGCGCGATCACGGAGGTCGAGGAGGACTAGCCTCCGACCTCATCGAGAGTACCTACTGCGGGGCGCCCTTGAGGCGCCCCGTTGCTTTGAGGCCGCCCTCCGCGGCGATCGCCTTCATCGCGACCCAGACTCTCGCCTTCGCCTTCGTGTCGGCAAGGGAGGCGCCGAGGTCGCCCGCGGCGCCGATGACGCGCCCTCGCACGCGAGCGGGCGTGCCCGGTACGAGGTCCGCGACGCCGAACGACTCGGCCAGGTCGGACGCGGCATCCTCATCGAGCGCGATGACGACCGCGGGGTCGGCGGCCTCGATCGCGAGCACCAGCCGCCGGGAGCGGTCCGCGGGGCTGAGGGGATCGCTCGGGCGCGACGCGATCGCGAAGAAGGCATCCGCGGGCACGCCGAACGCCGCCGCAGCCTTCGCCGCGGCCTCACCCGTTGCCCCGTTCAGCGGACCGCCGGCTGCAAGGTCTTCGGCGCTGAGCCGGGAGACAACGAAGGCGAGCCGCGAGAGCGGAGCGCCCCGCCATCCGCGGCCGCCGGACCCTGCGATGAGCTCGGCGTCGGCGAGCTCCGCCGCGGCCTTGGCAGCGAACAGCTTCGCGACCGCCTCCTGGCTCATGCGACCGTGTTGCGCATCCAGCGCCACGTGAACGCGAGTCCGTTCTCGATCGGCTGACAGGCGGCCCAGCCCAGGCGCTCATGCGCCTTGGAGGGATCGAGCGCGCTCCGGGCCACGTCTCCCTCGCGCGCCGGCAGATGCTCGGGCACCTTGAGCACGCCGGAACACGCCGACAGGTACGAAGCGACCTGCAGCACCGATGTCCCCTGCCCGGTGCACACGTTGTACGCCGGGCCGTCCGGCATCGCCGAGGCAAGTGGTCCGGCAGCCTCCAGCGCAGCGAGGATGAAGGCAACGACGTCGCCGACGTAGATGAAGTCCCTCGTCTGCCTGCCATCGCCGTAGACGACGGGACGCTCTCCCTGCGCAAGCCGAGACGCGAAGATCGCGACAACGCCGCCCTCTCCGCGCCAGTCCTGGCGCGGCCCGTACACGTTCGAGAAGCGCAGAGAGGCGAAGTCCGTCGTCGTGTCCCCGAGAAGCTCGGCAAGAACGGCCTCGGCCGCCAGCTTCGAGATACCGTACGGGTTCGCCGGAGCTTTCGGAGCGCCCTCGGGCGTCGGGATGATCTCCTGGGGGCCGTAGACGGCCGCCGACGACGCCGACAGCACGAGACGCGCGCCGGCCCCGGCGGCCGCGCGGGCCACAGCTGCGGTGCCGTCAACGTTGACCCTGCGGTCGTGCTCCGGGTCGGCGATCGATCGCGACACATCGGTCTGAGCTGCCAGGTGAACCACGGCCTCCGGCCGGAATCCGGCCATGACCCCGCCCAGGGAGGGGTCGAGGATGTCGAGGCGGTGCAACTCGACGGCCGGGTGGATGTTGGCCATCACACCGGTCGAGAAGTCGTCCACGACACAGACGTCGTGGCCGGCTCCGACAAGGGCGAATACGAGGTTGCTGCCGATGAACCCGGCGCCCCCGGTCACAACAACGCGCATCTGGTTCCTCTCACGAACCGGACTTGTCGGTCTTCGTCAGCACGACCTCAATGAGGTGTGCCTGTACCACGAGCCGCTTGATCGCCCGGCCCGGAGGGTCGCACGTGGTGAGCGTGAGGCGTGGCTCCTCGGTATGCGCGATCACTTCGACATGGCTCGGCGTGACTCGCAGGATCCTGTCCACCTCGTAGGCGTAGCGACGATACGGCGAGTAGATGTAGATCGTATCGCCTAGCTTCACCTTCTCCAGGTGACGGAACGGGTGACCGTGCGTGACACGGTGTCCCGATATCGCGCAGTTGCCGGTCAGCCCCGGCAGGTCGGTCGTCGAGATCCACGCCGGCCCGAGCGCGAGGTTCGCCTGAGTGGCGCCCTTGAGCACGACTGCGTCGACGCCCGCGTCTTTGGAGACGATGCGACCGAACGCGTCACCCATCTTGAGCGACTTCCAGAATGCGGCGTCCTGCGATTCCCAGCCAGTGAGATCGATCGTCGGTGTCGCCGCCGAACTCGCGGAAACGGATTCCACCGCGGGCAGCGGGGGCAGCTGCGAGGACAGCTCCTGCTGAGCGAGCCAGAACCTGAGATCCGGGGCGTAGGTCTGGTAGAAGAGCGCCGCCGAGAGGCCCAGAAGGCCGAACGCGAGCACGTACAGAAGCGTGCGCACCACGCGCGTCCGCCTGCTCATGCCACCGCCCGCCGCTTCTTGCGCCACTTCAAACCCTCCGTTCGGCGTCTCTGCACAGTCTAGCGCTAAGGATTGAAGCCACCGTGCCGATAGATGGGTTGTACGTTGAAAAGCGAGAGCGCACGTGCTCCCCGAAAAGGCACACCCCGCGAAAGCGGGGGCCGCAAAGCTCCAGGTCTACCGGAGTCGATGAGACTCCCAGGACGGCTGAGCTGCCGAGGTGGCGATCAGGGCGAAGGTCCCGGTCCTCCAAGGCGACATGGAGAGCTGGAACCGCGCCTCGCCTGGTCCCACCGAGGGGTGCTGACAGTGAACAAGCACGTTGCATGGATCTCCGGAATAGCCCTGGCTGTTGCTCTTTCCGTCGGGCTCATCGTTCCGGCTCTCGCCTACGAAACCCCCGCCGCAACCGCGCCGGCCGCCCCTGTCGTCGCTCGCGTCGTGGCCTCGACCGTCCCGTCGGCCGTCACGACCGGCGAGTTCGCTCCGAAGTCCGTTCCGACCGTCGCCGAGCCGGTGGCCACCAAGACCGCGAAGTCGGCCGCCTACACCACGAAGTCCTCGACCAAGAAGTCCTCGAGCACGCACACGACCTCGACAGTCGCCAAGACCGCGAGCACGAAGACCTCGACCGCCACCAAGACCACGACCGCGAAGACCCCGAGCGACTCGAACGCCGGCGACCTGGCCACCGCGAAGTCCGTGCTGGCCAGCCTGCAGGCGAAGTACCAGTACCTCGACGGCGTCACGGTGAAGATCGCCGACACCCCGAACAACTACCAGGCAGTGTCCTACATGAGCCGCGGCCTCATCGTGATCAACCCCGACCACACGGCCTCGATCTCCACGATCATGAAGCACGAGATCTGGCACATCATCGACTACCGCGACAACGGCAAGATCGACTGGGGCGAGCGTGTCGCTCCGAAGAACGCAGCCGACTACCTGAAGTAGTCCGCCACATAGACCGAACGGGCCAAGGGCGCCGTCCACCGGGACGGCGCCCGGTTCGGCGTTCTCTCGCGCCCGGGCACTAAAGAATCCGCTCCGAGTGCCGATATATGAGTTGTACGTTGAAAAGCGAGAGCGTAGATGCTCCCCGAAAAAGGCACACCCCGCGAAAGCGGGGGCCGCAAAGCTCCAGGTCTAAAGGAGTCCGCAGAGACTCCCAAGATGGCTGAGCCGCCGAGGTGGTGATCAGGGCGAAGGCCCCGGTCCTCCGAAGCAAGTGGAGAGCTGGGATCGCGCCTCGCCTGGTCACTGAAAGGCATCTCGTGAACAAGCGCATCGCCTTCGTCTCCGCCGCCCTCGTCGCAGTTGCTCTCTCCCTCAGTCTCACCACCACCGCACTCGCTTCTGAGCCCACTCAGGCCGCCCCTGTAGTGACGGCCGGTGTCCACTCGCTCGCCACGAGCGCAACCTATGCGCCGTTGAAGGTCGCGAAGCGTCATTCCAAGAGGCACTCGCACGCCAGTGTGACGACCGCCGCGGTCGCCGCCCTTCCGTCCACGGCCGCTGTCGCGACTCCGACCCCCACGGCCGACGTTGCGGCTCCGACCCTCACGACCGTTGTCGCGACCGACGATCTTGCTACAGCGGAGGCCGTGCTCGCCAGCCTGCAGGCCAAGTACCAGTACCTCGATGGCGTCACCGTGACGATCGGCGCCACCCCGAACAACTACCAGGCAGTCTCATACATGGGTCGCGGCCTCATCGTGATCAGCCCGAGCCACACGGCTTCGATCTCCACGATCATGAGTCACGAGATCTGGCACATCATCGACTACCGCGACAACGGCACGATCGACTGGGGCGAGCGCGTCGCTCCGAAGAACGCCGCAGACTACCTCAAGTAGGAGTCCTCGGAACCGCACAAAGAGAGGAGGCCGCCCCCTTTGGGGCGGCCTCCCTGCTCTCTCCCGAGCGCTCGCAGACGTGCGAGAGAGAAACCCGTCACACAGACCCTTACGACTCGTGGCGCTGGCGGCGACGCAGGCCGATCAGCAGGGCGATGGCTCCGAAGGCCGCGATCAGCGCCGCAGTCGGATCCGGGAACGCCCCGCCGGTGAACGGCAGGAAGCCGACGTCCACGCGTGCAGTGTCCGTGTTGTTACTGAGATCGCTGTCCTGGTCGACGGAGATGACCACGACGTTGTCGATGTGCGTCGTCCCGGAAGGCATCTCATCGTGCACGCGAAGCGTGTAGGTGAGCGTCTGCCAGCCGTCGGTGTCGAGCAGCGCGGTGTCGGTGAAGACGTGCCACGTGATCTTGCCACCGGAGACGGTGCCGCCGTTGGCGTTCTCGACGTCCATGTAGCGCTGGTCATAGTCGTCGACGATCGTGATGTCCTGCGCACCGCCGATGGAGAGGTTCCGATAGCGCAGCGTGTAGGTGACGACCTCGCCCGGGATGGCATCCACCGGGTCTGCGGACTTCTCGATGGTCAGATCCGGCGGAGTGAACGGCACCAGGATGTCGACGAACTCGTCGTCGGTGTCACTCACGGAATGGCCGAGCGCGTCCTGACCCGTCGCGGTGACCACGTTCGTGGTCGGCAGCGACAGCTGGGCCGAGGCGGTGAAGCTCCGCGACTCGCCCACGGCGAGCGTGATGCCGTTCGCGATCGAGCCGAGCTTGTCGTCGACCAGAGCGACGTTCACGAGCGGCACGTCGCCGGTGTTGGTGACGACGTAGGTGTAGACGACCGTCGTGCCGACTTCGACGCCCAGCTCAGGCGCGTCGGACGTCTTGACCACGGAGATCGCCGGGGCGGTCACCGTCACGGCCGCATCGTCCTCAGCGGTGACGCGATGCTGGAACTCGTCGAAAGCGACCACGGTGCCGACGTTCAGGGTCGATGTGGCGATCGCGGCGGTCTTGGTCAGCGTCGCGGAGGCGCCGATGCCGAGCGAGGCGATGTCGCCGATGTGACCGAGCTTGTCATCGTCCAGGCTGGCGCCGAGGAGCGGCACGTCGCCGGTGTTGGTGATGACGTAGGTGTAGGTGACGGTCTCACCCGAGATGATGACCGGCTTGTCGACGGTCTTCACGAGCGAGATGCCCGGATTGACGATCGTCACGGACGCATCATCGCTCGCGCTCACCGGATGGCCCCACTCGTCGGTACCTGCAACGGAACCGATGTTCAGCGTGGAGACCACCAGTGCGCTGCTCTTGGTGAGGGTAGCGGAGGCGCCCACGGCCAGCGAGGCGATGTCGCCGATATGGCCGAGCTTGTTGTCGTCGACCGACAGATTCTGCAGCGGCACATCGCCGAGGTTCGTGACCTCGAACGTGTAGGTGACAGAGGTGCCAGGGAGGCCGACGATCGGGTTGGCGGTCTTGACGATGCCGACCTGCGGGTTCACGACGCGAACAGAGGCGGGATCGTTGTCGGAGACCTGGTGACCCCACTCGTCACGGCCGGTGACGGTGCCGATGTTCTCGGTCGTCACGAGGAGGTTCGTGGTCGAGGTGAAGGTCGCGCTCCCGTCCACGGCCAGGGTCTGGCCGCTCGTGACCGTACCGAGCTTGTTGTCGGTGATGGCCACGCCGGACAGCGGCACGTCGCCGTTGTTGGTGATGACGTACGTGTAGACAACCGTCTCACCGGACAGGATGACCGCCTTGTTCGCGGTCTTGTCGATGGTGATGGACGGGCGCACGACGCGAACCGATGCCTCGTCGGAGTCGGTGACCCGGTGCTGCCACTCGTCGAAGCCGACGACCGTCGCGACGTTGTCGGTCGAGACCGACAGGGTCGTGCTCTTGGTCAGCGTCGTGGTGGCGCCGACAGCGAGCGATGCGACGTCGCCGATGTGGCCGAGCTTGTCGTCGTCGAGCGTGATGCCCTGCAGCGGCACGTCGCCGGTGTTGGTGATGACATACGTGTAGGTCACGGTCTCGCCGGCGATGACGACCGGCTTGTCGACGGACTTGGCGACCGAGATACCCGGATCGACGATCCGGACCTCTGCGGTGTCACTGGCGCCGACCTGGTGCTCGAACTCGTCATAGCCGATGACCGTGCCGACGTTGAGCGTCGAGACCATGATCGGGGTCGTCGTCGTGATAGTGGCGGACTGGCCGACGCCGAGGCTGCTGACGTCACCGATGTGGCCCAGGGGCACGTCGTCGAGGGCCAGGTTGTACAGCGTCACGTCGCCGGTGTTCGTGATCACGTAGGTGTAGGAGAAGAGATCGCCGGAGAGCCCCACCAGAGGCGTGGCGCTCTTGGCAAGGGACACGGCCGGGCCGACCACATTGACCGATGCGGTATCAGTGTCGGAGACCTGGTGACCCCACTCGTCCGTACCGGCCGCGGTACCGATGTTGTCGGTGTCGACGGAGATCACAGCGGTCTTGGTCAGCGTCGCGGATGCGCCCACGGCCAGCGACGCGATGTCGCCGATGTGGCCGATCTTGTTGTCGTCGACCGACACGTTCAGCAGCGGCACGTCGCCCGTGTTCTCGACGAGGTAGCTGTACTCGACGGTGTCGCCGGAGAGAATGACCGGCTTGTTCACGGACTTCGTGAGCTCGATCGCCGGGTTCACGACGCGAACGGTGGCGTCATCGGTGTCGGAGACCGGGAAGCCCCAGCCATCGACGCCGGCCGCCGTGGCGACGTTGGTGACGCCCGCGCTCAGGGTCGTGGTCTTCGTGAGGGTGACGAGTTCGCCAGCGGCCAGCGACGCGATGTCGCCGATGTGGCCGAGCTTGTCGTCGTTGACCGAGACGTTCACGAGGGGCGTGTCGCCCGTGTTCTGGACCGCGAACGAATAGGTGACCGGATCGCCGGAAGTGATGACGGGCTTGTCGACCGTCTTCACGATCTGGATGTCCGGGTGAACGATGTCGACATTCCAGGAGGCAGCATCCGGAACCGGCGCACCGAACGGGTTGGTGCCGATCGCGCTCACGGTGTTCGGCAACGGATCGGGATCGCTGCTCTTGATGGTGTACGGGACGTCCCATGACTGCGAGGCGCCGGAGGCAAGAGACGGGATCGTCACGTTGAGACCGGTGAGCGGGTCGCTCACGACGACCGGAGCCAGCGTGGTCAGGCCGGTGTTCTGAACGGTCACGTGGTACGTGATCGTGTCACCGACGTGTGCGACTGTCGGGCCGGACTTGGTGACGAGGATGCCGTCGGGCTGATGCGCGTTGCCGAAATCCTTGCCGGTCAGCGCGCTACCGGCAGCGACTGCGAATGTACCGATCGGAGCGACCGTCTGCTGCCATGCGATCTGCATGGTCTCAGCCAGCGTGTAGTCGCCCGGGAGAAGACCGCCGAACGAGTAGGAGCCGTCGGACGCGGTCGTGGTCGTGGCGTACACGACCGGGGAACCGCCACCGGCCGGCACGCGGGACAGCGTGATCTCCCAGCCGCCGAGGCCTTCGTCGCCGGCGTCGCGAGTCGTGTTCTCGTTGTGATCGAAGAACTTCGTGCCTGCGACGGACGCCGCATAGGTGAAGGAGTTCGTCTTGTCTTCGGTCATCGACTCGGACAGCGACTGCGACTTGAGCAGGATGTCCTCACCAGCGAAGTGAGCCCACCACTCGACCGCAGTGATCGTGGACGCATACGCAACGTCGACGGAAGCCGAATAGGGGTTGTCGCCGGTGAGTGACAGGGTCTTCAGCGAACCTCCATCGACCGCGTACTTCACGAAGAACGTCGCACCGGAGGGGGCGCCGGCGTACGTCAGACGGAAGGTCTTCTTCACCGGGTCGTGCTGGTTGCCGATCTCGACCGTCGAGGTCGCACCGGCGCTGATCGCCACCGCGAACGGCAGCGCGGGATCGTTGGTGTTGTGCCAGTTGGCCTTGGCGTTCTCGTTCAGGGTGTAGGAACCCGGGACGAGGTAGTGGAAGGCGAAGAACCCGTCGGAGTCGCTGGTGGCCGTCAGATCGAGCGGCCAACCCTCTGGACCGCCGGTGAGATGGAAGACCCATCCCGACAGCGGAGGCTCCCCGGCATCGCGGACGCCATTGCCGTTGAGATCGTTGTACTTGAGACCGCCGACGTTCCCGAACGACTCGGGAGGCAGCGGAAGGGTGACGGTCTTGTCACCGGACGGGAGGTTCAGCCGCATCTGCAGGCTGGAGCCGGGATAGAAGGCCGAGCCCCAGTGGGAGGGACTCTGCTGGAGCCACCACGCGGTGATCGACAGGTGCGCGTCGAAGTAGACGACCGCATACTCGCCCGGCTGGAGCGTCAGCGTCCCCTCAGGGAAGCTCGTCACAAGCCGCGCGTCCGAACCGTACGCACCCACGTCCTGGGACGAAGGCGTGATCGGATCGCCGCCGCCGACCATCGGGTCGCCCGATCCCGGATCCGTCGTGGTGTAGACGACGCGCCAGTTGCGGGTCTTGTCGAATCCGACCGCGTTCTTGCCACCCGTGTTCAGGTAGTGGTCGTAGTCGAACGAGAACGCGACGTAGTTGAACGGATCGCTCGTGTTGTTGTACACGATGGCGCGGTACGGGACCCAGTCGCCTTCCACGTAGTCCTTGGCGAGGTTGCCCGTCGTCCACTTGTTCTGGCCCAGGCGATATCCCTCGAGGGTCGTCTGACCGTCCGACACCGGCAACACCGTGGCAGCTGAATCACCGCCGCCCTGGCCCTGGCCGTTCCCATTACGCGGGACCGCATAGCCCACGGTGGACATGCTCATCACGAACGTGAGAGCCACCAGCGCGCTAAGGATCCGGAACGGAAGCGTTCCCTTTGCCTTGGCTCGTACCATCGTGCCCGCCCCCAATCCATCTTGCATCGACTGGGCGCTCGGGTGGCTGTCGCGTCTGGATCGACAGGACCGGAAAAGAACAGAGACCGGCCCTGAAGCGGGCCGGTCTCACCATTGACTCGCCGCCGAGTATTGCTAGTGACCGATGTGAACCCGGCGGTTCATAGTCTCCCGAAAACACGAAGCGTTGCGAGCGCTCTAGTTCCAAAGAACTCACGTTCCACAGAACTACACACCTGACTGTTTACCGGTTGGTGACACCAAGGGCTATCCGTCGCAAGGATGAATTCCCCACTCATCCCCCGGACCGCCGGCCCGTGTCACTCGTGCTGCGACAGGATACGCCTTCGGCGGGTGTCGTGGAAACGTATCCGGGGTTCGCCCTGCCTCGCCGCTCTTCGGCGATCGGCACGCGACGGTGGCAGGTATGGCGGAGGCCGCCCATATCGGGCGGCCTCCCCGTTCTCTCTCGGGCGCTCGCAGACGTGCGAGAGAGGAACCCGTCACACGGGCGCTACGACTCGCGGCGCGAGCGGCGCAGGCCGTACAGCAGGGCGATGGCCCCGAACGCCGCGATGAGAGCGACTGTCGGATCCGGGAACGCCCCGCCGGTGAACGGCAGGAAGCTCACGCTGATGCGTGCGTCGTCCGTGTTGTTGCTCAGATCGCTGTCCTGGTCGACCCAAATCTTCACGTGGTTGTCGATGAGCGTGGTGCCACTCGGCATATCGTCATGGACGCGCAGCGTGTAGGTCAGCGTCTGCCAGCCGTCGGTATCGAACAGGGCCACGTCTTCGAAGACGTGCCATGTGATCTTCCCGGCCACGCTGGTGTCGCCGCCGTTGGCGTTCTCGACCGTCATGTACCGCGTGTCATAGGTGTCGGTGATCTCAATGCTCTGGGCGCCACCGATGGACAGGTTGCGATAGCGCAGCGTGTAGGTGACGACCTCGCCCGGGATTGCATTGACCGGATCCGCGGCCTTCTCGATGGTCACGTCAGGCGGAGTGAACGGCTGATATGTGAGCACGTCCTCGTCGTCCGTGTCGCTGACCTGGTGGCCGAATGGATCCTGGCCCATCGCCGTGACCACGTTCACCGTGTCGATGAAGAGTTGCGTCGTCATCGTGAAGGTCATGGACTCACCGACAGCGAGCGTCTTGCCGATCGCAACGTAGCCCAGCTTGTCGTCGACGAGATTGACGTGGCTCAGAGGCTGATCGCCGGTGTTGGTCACGACGTACGTGTAGATCACGGTGCCGCCGATCGGGATACCGATGGCCGGAGCATCAGAGGTCTTGACGACCGAGATCGACGGATGGATGGCGGGCACGGTGACCGTGTCGTTCGGCGATGTGACCACTGTCTGCCCGAACATGCCGGTCGCGTGCGCGATGTTCGTCACGCTGCCTGCGGTGACGTCGGCCTGGACCACTGTGTAGTCCGCGGCTGCCATGAACGAGGCGCCTGGCGCGAGCGAGTCCGGCGCCGCGCTCACGTCGACGGTCGCGACGTGATCATCGATGACTGCGAACGGGGCAACCAGCGTCACGTTGCCGGTGTTCGTCACGAGATAGTTGTAGTGGACCACGTCGCCGACCTCGTAGAAGCTCGCCGTGGTCGTCGTCTTGTCGATGGACAGGGCAGGACTCTGGATCGCCGTGACGGTGGCGTCATCGAGGTTCGAGTCGACGGGGGCCTGCTTGAAGAAGCCATGGCCCTGGGCGACGTTGGTGACGGAGCCGGCATCGATGTCGGCCTGCGTCATCACGTGCGTCGCCGTGAAGTCGATGTGCTCACCCGGGGCGAGGATGGCGACGGCCGAAGGAGCGACCGCGACCTTGTCGTCGGTAATGGTGAACGGAGCGATGAGCGTCACGTTGCCGGCGTTCGTAAGTGTGTAGCTGTAGGTGATCGTGTCGCCGACCGCGTCATAGGTGGCCGGAGCAGCCGACTTGACGAGGCTGAGCGACGGCGCAGGAATGGCGGTGACGGTGGCGTCGTCGAAGTTCGAGTCGACCACAGTCTCACCGAAGTGACCGTGACCCTGCGCGACGTTGGTGACCGAGCCGGCGTCGAGGTCGGCCTGGGTCATGACGTGCGTGGCGGTGCCGTGCACGTGCTCACCCGGCGCGAGCGAGGTGGCCGAGTCGACCGTGACCGTCACCTTGTCATCGGTGATGGTGAACGGACCGGTCAGCGTCACGTTGCCGGAGTTCGTCAGTGTGTAGTTGTAGGTGATCGCGTCACCGACGGCGCTGTACACCAGCGGCACGGCCTCCTTGAGGAGACTGAGCTGCGGATGCTGTTCCGCGGTGACGGTCGCGTCGTCGTAGTTCGAGTTCACGGGGGTCGTGCCGAAGAAGCCATGACCCTGCGCGACGTTGGTGACCGAGCCGGCGTCGACGTCAGCCTGGGCCATCACGTGGGTAGCGGTGAAGTCGATATGCTCGCCCGGCGCAAGCAGTGCGACGGCCGAGGGAACGACCGTGACCTTGTCGTCAGTGATGGTGAAGGGTCCGATCAGCGTCACGTTGCCCGTGTTGGTGAGCACGTAGCTGTACGTGATCACATCATCGGCCGCATCGTAGGTGGACGGCACAGCCGTCTTCACCAGCGAGAGCTGCGGCATCGGAACCGCGACAACGGTCTCATCGTCGTAGTTCGAGCTCACGGGCGCCGTGCCGAAGAAGCCATGGCCCTGCGCGATGTTGGTGACCGAGCCGGCGTCGAGGTCGGCCTGTGTCATCACGTGGGTGGCGGTGCCGTGCACGTGCGCGCCCGGCGCGAGCGAAGTGGCCGAGTCGACCGTGACCGTCACCTTGTCATCGGCGATGGTGAACGGACCGGTGAGCGTCACGTTCCCGTCGTTGGTCAATGTGTAGCTGTAGGTGATGGTGTCGCCGACCGCGTCATAGGTGTGCGGATCCGCGTCCTTCACGAGCGTCAACTGCGGATGCTGCTCGGCCGTGACGGTCGCGTCATCGAAGTTCGAGTCCACCGGCGCTGCGCCGAAGAACCCGTGGCCCTGCGCGACGTTCGTGACCGAGCCGGCGTCGAGGTCGGCCTGCGTCATCACGTGCGTCGCCGTGAAGTCGATGTGCGCACCGGGAGCGAGCAGGGCGACGGCCGAAGGAGCGACCGTGACCTTGTCGTCGGTGACGGTGAACGGACCGATCAGCGTCACGTTGCCGGAGTTGGTCAGCGTGTAGCTGTAGGTGATGGTGTCGCCGACCGCGTCATAGGTAGCCGGAGCGGCGCCCTTGACCAGCGTGAGCTGCGGATGCTGCTCGGCCGTGACGGTCGCGTCATCGTAGTTCGAGTCCACCGGCGCTGCGCCGAAGAAGCCATGGCCCTGCGCGGTGTTGGTGACCGAGCCGGCGTCGAGGTCGGCCTGCGCCATCACGTGTGTCGCGGTGCCGTGGATGTGCGCACCGGGGGCGAGGGACGAGGCGACGTCAACGGTGACTGTCACCTTGTCGTCGGTGATGGTGAACGGACCGGAAAGCGTCACGTTGCCGGAGTTGGTCAGCGTGTAGCTGTAGGTGATCGTGTCGCTCACCGCGTCGTACGTGGCAGGAGCAGCCGACTTCACGAGCGTGAGCTGCGGATGCTGCTCCGCGGTGACGGTGGCGTCGTCGTAGTTCGAGTTCACCGGCGCGGTGCCGAAGAAGCCATGGCCCTGGGCGACGTTGGTGACGGAGCCGGCATCGAGATCGGCCTGGTCCATCACGTGCGTCGCGGTGCCATGGATATGAGCGCCCGGCGCGAGTGACGTTGCGACGTCCACCGTAACGGACACCTTGTCATCGGTGATGGTGAACGGACCGGAAAGCGTCACGTTGCCGGAGTTGGTCAGCGTGTAGCTGTAGGTGATCGTGTCGCTCACCGCATCGTACGTGGCAGGTGCAGCCGACTTCACGAGCGTCAGCTGCGGATGCTGCTCGGCCGTGACGGTCGCGTCGTCGAAGTTCGAGTTCACCGGCGTCGTGCCGAAGAAGCCATGGCCCTGCGCGGTGTTGGTGACCGAGCCGGCATCGAGGTCGGCCTGGTTCATCACGTGTGTCGCGGTGCCGTGGATGTGCGCACCAGGGGCGAGGGACGAGGCGACGTCAACGGTGACCGTGACCTTGTCGTCAGTGATGGTGAACGGACCGGTCAGCGTCACGTTGCCCGAGTTGGTCAGCGTGTAGCTGTAGGTGATGGTGTCGCCGACTGCGTCATAGGTAGCCGGAGCGGCGCCCTTGACCAGCGTGAGCTGCGGATGCTGCTCGGCGGTGACGGTGGCGTCGTCGAAGTTCGAGTTCACCGGCGTCGTGCCGAAGAACCCGTGGCCCTGAGCCGTGTTCGTCACCGAACCGGCGTCGAGGTCGGCCTGCGCCATCACGTGCGTGGCGGTGAAGTCGATGTGGGCACCCGGGGCGAGGATCATGACCGCCGACGGAGTGACCGAGACCTTGTCGTCAGTGATGGTGAACGGCCCGATGAGTGTCACGTTGCCGGAGTTCGTCAGCACGTAGCTGTAGGTGATCGTGTCGCTCACCGCGTCGTAGGTGGCTGGAGCAGCCGACTTCACGAGCGAGAGCTGCGGATGCTGGTTCGCAGTCACCGTCTCATCATCGAAGTTCGAGTTCACCGGCGCGGTGCCGAAGAAGCCATGGCCCTGCGCGGTGTTGGTGACCGAGCCGGCATCGAGATCGGCCTGGTCCATCACGTGCGTCGCGGTGCCGTGGATGTGCGCACCAGGGGCGAGGGACGAGGCTACGTCAACGGTGACCGTGACCTTGTCGTCAGTGATGGTGAACGGCCCGATGAGTGTCACGTTGCCCGAGTTGGTCAGCGTGTAGCTGTACGTGATCGCGTCACCCACAGCGCTGTACACCAGCGGCACGGCCTCCTTGAGGAGACTGAGCTGCGGATGTTGCTCCGCGGTGACGGTCTCGTCGTCGTAGTTCGAGTTCACGGGGGCCGACTTGAAGAAGCCGTGGCCCTGGGCCGTGTTGGTGACCGAACCGGCGTCCAGATCAGCCTGGCCCATGACGTGCGTGGCGGTGAAGTCGATATGGTCGCCCGGGGCGAGGATCATGATCGCCGACGGAACGACGGTCACCTTGTCGTCAGTGACGGTGAACGGACCGATGAGCGTCACGTTGCCGGAGTTCGTCAGCACGTAGTCGTACGTGATCACGTCGCCCACGGCGTCATAGGTCGACGGGCTCGCCATCTTCACCAGCGTGAGCGCGGGAGCCGGAATGCCGGTCACCGTCGCATCATCGTAGTTGGAGTCGACGGGCGCGGCGCCGAAGAACCCGTGGCCCTGCGCGATGTTCGTGATCAGGCCCGCGTCGAGATCGGCCAGCGTGATCGTGTGGCTTGCGGTGCCATGGATATGCGCGCCCGGTGCGAGAGAGGACGCCACATCCACGGTCACTGTCACCTTGTCATCGGTGATGGTGAACGGACCGGTCAGCGTCACGTTGCCCGAGTTGGTCAGCGTGTAGCTGTAGCTGATGACCTGGCCGACCGCGTTGTACGTCGGCGGCGAGGCGGATTTGAGCAGCGTGAGCTCGGGCTCCTGGGTCGCAGTCACTGTCGCAGTGGCCTGGTTGGAATCGACCTGCGAAGTCCCGAAGAATCCGTGGCCGCGAGCGGTGTTGGTGACCGAGCCGGCGTCCAGGTCGGCCTGGCCCATCGCGTGGGCCGCGGTGAACTTGAGCGAGTCGCCAGGAGCGAGCAGAGACGCTCCGGACGGAGTGACCGTGACCTTGTCGTCAGTGATGGTGAACGGAGCGATCAGGGTCACATTGCCGTTGTTCGTGAGCGTGTAGGTGTAGGTGATGACCTGGCCCACGTGATCGTACGTCGTGGGGCTGGCCTCCTTGCTCAGGCTCAGAGATGGCACCCTGATCGCCGTGACTGTCGCGGTGTCCGTGCGGGTGAGGACCGAACCGACCGGCGGGGTCGCATGCGCCGTCGCCGTGTTGTCGATCGAGCCGGCATTCAGGTCATCCTGGGTGATCGAGTGAGTCATCGTGCCGGTCGCATCCTCGCCGGGTGCGAACGACGTCTTGTTGAGGGTGACCGCACCCAGCAGGTTGTCGGCCAGATCGAGGTTGGTGAGCGTCACTTCACCCGTGTTGTGCAGTACATACGTGTACGTGATGACGTCGCCGATAGCGCTGTACGTCGTCGGGCTCGGCGTCTTGGTGAGGGTGAAGTCCGGCTGCAGCGTGTAGTTGCCGATGTTCTGGCCGGTCAGCACCTCATTGGCAGCGAGTGTGATCGCCAGTGGCAGATTGGAGTCCGTCCAGCCCGTATGGCCCGACATATCCTCTGTCAGGACGTAGTCGCCCGCCGGCAGGTTGTTGAACGCGAACGCGCCGTCCGAGCCCGTCGTCATCGACTCTTCGAACGAGTGAGTCGAACCCGTCGGGTCGGTGTACGTGAGGATGATCTTCCAACCACTCAGCACGGGCTCGCCCGACTGCTTGGTTCCGTCGCGGTTGTAGTCGTTGAACTTGACACCGCTGATGGAACCCTGAGGCAGAACCTGAGGTCCACACGGGAACGAGATCGTCTTGCTACCGACACCGGAGCCGTTCCAGGAAACGAAATCCCCCTGGGCGCTCGAGCCCGGATACTTCGCGGCACCGTTGCGGGTCGGCTGATACTCCGGCGACAGGGCGATGTGCACCTGGAAGTAGATGACGCCCCACGTCCCCGGCGCGACGACCAGATCGTCTGAGCCGGCCGGAGTCGCGAAATACAGGGGTACCTTCGAGTTCCCGTCCATGTCGCCGACATCGAAGTACTGATGAATGCCTGAGGCGCCCGAGTAGTAGGGGTTGTCGTTCGTCGGCAGCGAAGTGCCGGACGTGTTGTAGAAGTAGAAGTCCTTGAAGTCGTCCAGGCCGACCGCGTTCTTCCCACTGTTGAAGTAGTCGTACTGGGTCACGAACGGCGGAATGGTGACCGTAGCCGCGCCCGCGGTGTTGTCGACGCGGATGCGGACGGGGATCCAGTCGCCCTCGTGGTATTCGCCGAGGTTCGACTTCTGCCAGCCGACTTGCGACGGCGGGTCGACGCGCCAAGCTTCCCAGTCGACCTTGTTGAAATTGGCGGCTGAATAGGTGATTGCCGCGGGCTCGATGGCTGCCGCGGACAGATTGACGACGCCCTGCTGCCCGGACCCGTTCGTGCCGTTGTTCGGCGGGTCGGCGGGCGGCGTGGTCTCGGCCACTTGGCCGTCTGCCGTCGTATCCGGCGGTGTCACCGTCTCAGGCGGTGTCACCGTCTCCGGCGGCGTAACCGTCTCCGGGGGCGTCACCGTCTCCGGCGGCGTGACTGTCTCCGTCGTCGACTGCTGATCGTTGGTCGCTGGCGGAACCGAATAGCCGACCGTGGTCATGCTCATCACAAAAGTGAGAGCCACCACGACGGACAGGATCCGGAACGGCAGCGTTCCTCTCATACGAGCTCGTACCATCGTGCCCGCCCCCAATCACCCTCATTGGATGGGCGCTCGGGTGGCTGCCGATGTTGCTCGAAGGGCCGGAAACGAACAGAGACCGACCCTGAAGCGGGCCGGTCTCACCATTTGACTCGCCGCCGGTTCGTTCCAGTGACCGACTAGACCCGGCGGTTCACAGTCTCCCAATACACGGTGCTCTGCGAGCGCTCAAGTTCCAAAGAACTCACGTTCAGTAGAACTCCCACGCGTGTAGTTTACCCATCGGTTACCGGAATCATCATCGCTCTGGAGGATGAATCTTCACTCATCCTCCAGACTCGCCGCCACCCGAGCGACCTCCGCGCGCCATGCCCTAGGCGGCCAGCGCGCGGACGTCGGAATCCGACGAGCGGCTGTCAGGCTTTGCCCGTCTTGGGCGACACCGGCCGAACCAGGGCCTGCTCAAGCACCTGGTCCATGCGCTCGACGGGCCGGATGTCCATCTCCTCGCGCACCTTCGCGGGAACGAGTTCGAGGTCGCGCGTGTTCTCCTTCGGGATGAGCACGGTCTTGATCCCGGCGCGATGCGCCGCGAGCAGCTTCTCCTTGAGGCCGCCGATCGGGAGCACATGTCCGCGCAGGGTGATCTCACCCGTCATCGCCAGATCCCGTCTTACGGGCCTGCCGGTGAGCGCTGACGCGAGCGCCGTGGCCATGGTGATGCCGGCGGACGGCCCGTCCTTCGGCGTCGCAGCCGCGGGCACGTGGATGTGCAAGTCGAGCTTCTCGGCGAAGTCCGGCTCGAGACGCAAGTCCGAGGAGTGCGCACGTATGTAGGAGACCGCCGCCTGCGCCGACTCGCGCATGACGTCTCCCAGCTGGCCGGTGAGGATGAGGTCCCCTTTGCCGGTCATGGTGGTCGCCTCGACAGAGATGACGTCACCGCCCACCTCGGTCCACACGAGTCCGGTCGAGGTTCCCACCTCGTCGCGCTCCTCGGCGACGCCGAAGCTGAACCGCGCGGGTCCCAGATACGTGTGCACCGTGCGCGCGGTCACCCGCGTCTTGCGCTTGTGCCCCTCGACCACTCGACGCGCGACCTGACGGCAGATCGACGCGATCTGCCGCTCGAGACCGCGAACGCCCGCCTCGCGCGTATGGCGACGGATGATCTCGTGGATCGCCTCGTCGGCGATCTCGAGCTTGGCGGGGCTGAGCCCGTGCTCCTTGAGCTGCTTCGGCACGAGGTACTTGACCGCGATGTGCAGCTTCTCGTCTTCGGTGTAGCCCGGGAAGTGGATGACCTCCATACGGTCCTGCAGCGCCGGCGGGATGGTGTCGAGAAGGTTCGCGGTCGTGATGAACATGACGTCGGAGAGGTCGAACGGTGCCTCGAGATAGTGGTCCTGAAAGCTGTAGTTCTGCTCCGGGTCGAGCACCTCGAGCAACGCCGACGTCGGATCGCCGCGGAAGTCGACGCCGACCTTGTCGATCTCGTCCATCATGAACACCGGGTTGCGCGTGCCGACGGTGTTGATCGACTGGATGATGCGTCCCGGCAGCGCACCGACGTAGGTGCGCCGGTGTCCGCGGATCTCGGCCTCGTCCCGCACCCCGCCGAGCGACATGCGGATGAACTTGCGGCCGAGCGCCCGCGAGATCGACCGGCCGATGGACGTCTTGCCGACGCCGGGAGGCCCGACGAAGCAGAGGATCGGTCCCCGCTGGGCGTTCGTGAGCTTGTGGACCGCGAGGTACTCGAGGATGCGCTCCTTGACCTTCTCGAGTCCGTAGTGGTCCTCGTCAAGTATGTGCTGTGCCTCGATCAGGTCGAGCTTCTCCTCATCCTCGGCCGTCCACGGCAGACCCACGAGCCAGTCGAGGTAGGTGCGGATGACACCCGTCTCGGCCGCGGCCTGCGGCATCTTCTCGAGCCTCGACAGCTCCTTGAGGGCCTTGGTCTCGACATCCTCGGGCATCTTCGCCGCGTTGATCTTGTCGCGGTACTCGTCGAGTTCGGCCTGGGTCTCGTCGTAGGTACCGAGCTCCTGCTGGATCGCCTTGAGCTGTTCGCGCAGGAAGTACTCGCGCTGCGAGGCGCTCATCGACTCCTTCACGCGGCTCTGGATCTTGCTGCCGAGTTCCAGGATCTGCAGCTCCTTGCGGAGGAAGGAAGACGCGAGCTCAAGTCGAACTCGAGGCTCTATGGCCTCCAGGATCCCCTGCTTCTCTTCGGACTTGAGGTTCAGGTGGAACGCCACGAAGTCCGCGAGACGGCCCGGCTCCTCGATCGCGCCGGAGGCCATCAGAACCTCCTGCGGGATCGGCTTGCCGAGTTCGGCAGCCTTCTCGAAGTCGAGCAGGATGGCGCGCATGAGCGCCTGCGTCTCGACGTCGGACGCTGCCTCTTCCACGACACGCTCGATCCTGACCTTGAGGAACGGCTCGGTCTCGACGATGCCCGCGATACGTATACGCGAGATGCCTTCGACGAGCGCCTTGGCTGTGCCGTCCGGAAGCTTGAGCTCCTGCAGCACGGTCCCGACACATCCCACCACGTGCAGGTCTTCCTCGGTGGGCTCCTGGGTCTCGGGCACCCGCTGCGCGACAAGGGCGACGTGATGATCGCCGCGCATCGCCTCCTCGAGTGCCAAGATGGACTTTTCGCGGCCAACGAAGAGGGGCACGACCAGATTCGGGAACAGCACGAGGTCCCGAAGCGGGATCAGCGGCATCACATCTTCGAAATCGGGCCGTTCGGCATCTGCCGTGGACATGTGTCTCACCCTCACTGCGTCGGACGTGGAACTGACACTCTACCCGCGTCTAGCTTCGACATCCACAATCGCTCCCCTGCCGCCCGGTCGCCCGAGCGGGCACGGGATTTGCCCGTTGGTGACCTCGCACCCGAGCCGAAGCGGCATACAGCGTCATATACTGGTGAACCGGCGAGACGCCCGAGGTCCGTGCGGCCGCCTCGCAGGAGTCCTTCCCGCCAACGGAGAGGGGCGCATCGTGCGCACCGTGGTGATCGATACGAACGTGCTGCTCTCAGACCCGGGAGTGATCAACGGGTTTGCGGACGCGCACGTCGTGATCCCGGAAATGGTCCTTCCCGAGATCGACAAGCTCAAGACCGCTCGAGTCGACCCCGAGCTGCGCTACAAGGGACGGCAGGTCAGCCGCATCCTCTTCGAGCTCTCCGAGCTGGGCAGCCTGCACGAAGGCGTCGAGCTTCCGAACGGCAGCAGGCTGCGCATCGTCGGGCTCCCCGACAGCGCTCCCATGCCCCCGGGGCTTTCGGGACGCAACACCGACGACCGGATCGTCGCCGTTGCCCTGGAGGCTGCACGACACACGGACGAGGCCGTCACGCTCGTCACGAACGACCTCAACATGCTCATCAAGGCGCAGTCCTTCGGGCTCGATGTCGAGCGCGTCGAGACCGATGACGGGCTGGTGCACCGCCTGCTCGTGCGGCCGTTCCAGCGATACAAGGGAGCGCTCGGCATTCTCGCCATCGCTCTCGCCGTGTTCGGCGCAGCCATCTACCTGACTCTCTTCAGCCCATTCTCGCCGAGCCACCAGACGATCCAGGTCACCGACCTTCCGGCCGAGTTCCTGGAGCAACTCTCGGTCGAGCAGCAGCAGGCCCTCACCTACCTGATCCGGCTGCAGAGCAACCCCCAGAGCACCGAGACGCTGACGTCACTTGCAACGGTCTACGACAGTCTCTCGCAGCAGCAGTCCGGCTACCTTCCGTATGCGATCAAGTACTGGGAACAGGTCGTGAAGCTCGACCCGGAGGATGACGACGCGCGCACCGACCTCGCGACCGACTACTTCCGCCAGAACAAGCTCGACGAGGCGATAAAGCAGCTGAACCTCGTCCTGGCCCGCAACCCGGATCACATCAACGCGAACCTCAACCTCGGGGTCATGTACATGGCCGCGACACCGAAGCAGTATCAGAAGGCGGCGAACCAGTTCGCACACGTCATCGATCTGACGAAGGACGACCCGAACCAGACGACCACGTACCAGCACGCGAAGACGCTGCTCGACCAGGTCGAGAAGGAAGCGGACGCCGCTGGACAGCCTATACAGTTGGAAGGGAGCTCCTTGTGAGCGAGATCATCGACATCGCGATCGTTGGCGGAGGACCCGCGGGTCTGACCGCGGCGCTCTACGGTGCCCGCGCGCGAGCCAAGACCGTCGTGTTCGAGACTGCCCTCCCGGGTGGTCAGATCATCACGACCGACTGGATCGAGAACTACCCCGGCATGCCCGAGGGCCTGAACGGCGCGCGCATCGGCGAGCTCATGCACGCGCACGCCGAGAAGTTCGGCGCCGAGTTCCGCACCTTCGCCCCGATCGAGGAGATCCGCCCCGAGGGTGGCGGGTTCCGCTTGGTGAGCGACGACGGCGAGGCGCTCGCGCGCACCGTCATCCTGTGCACCGGCGCCACCCCGCGACGGCTCGGCATCCCGGGCGAGGCCGAGTACACCGGGCGCGGCGTGTCGTGGTGCGCAACGTGCGACGGCGCGCTCTTCCGCGGCAAGGTGGTCGCCGTGGTCGGCGGCGGCGATGCTGCGCTCGAGGAGGCCATGTTCCTCACGAAGTTCGCCGAGAAGGTGCACCTGATCCACCGCCGCGGCGAATTCCGCGCGACGAAGTGCATCCAGGAGCGCGCGCTCGCAAACGAGAAGATCAAGGTCCACTACAGCAGAGTGCCGATCGAGATCCTCGGGCACGAGGGCAAGGTCAACGCCGTCGTGCTTGAGGCTACCGACGGCTCCCCGGACGAAACGCTCGCCCTCGACGGCATCTTCGAGTTCGTGGGAGTCCACCCCAACAGCGAACTCGTGCGCGATCTGGCAGAGCTGGCGGACGGCGGATGGGTGAAGGTCAACGGGTCGATGGAGACCACCTGCGCCGGCCTCTACGCTGCGGGAGACGTCACCGACACGCCGCTGAAGCAGGTCGTCACCGCCGCCGGGCAGGGCGCGACGGCCGCGTTCGAAGCGCTTCGCTACCTCGATTCCGGCGTCTGCCCCTTGTAGTAGTATCGGCGCGACGCCGCGCGGACGCGCGGCGACGAGATGGAGCGGAGTACCCACATGAGTGACAACATCGCCACCGTCACCGACGCTTCCTTCGCAAGTGACGTGGAGAAGAGCGCGGTCCCGTTCGTGCTCGACTTCTGGGCCCCGTGGTGCGGCCCCTGCCGCATGATGGAGCCGGTGCTCGAGGAACTCGCGGCCGAGCACGCCGGCAAGATCAGGGTCGGCAAGCTCAACGTTGACGACAACCCGCAAACCGCCATGCGCTTCGACGTGCTCTCGATCCCGACGCTGCTCGTGGTCGTGAACGGGAGCGTCGTGAAGAAGCTCGTGGGCGCCATGCCGAAGAAGAAGCTCGTGGACGAGCTCTCCGCCTGGATCGGCTGACACCGAAGCGAGCCCGCAACCGCCCTATTCCGGGAGGAACCGCCGTGTGTGAGAACAATGTGAACGTGCCGCAGCTGAAGCTGCAGATCAGCCAGACCGACGACGCCGTGGCGCTCGCGCAGCAGTGGCTCGAGCAGCTGCACCACCTCGCGGATCACGGCCACAAGCATGAGGTGTCCACCGAGCTCGCTCAGGCCAACGTGCTCCTCGGCGAAGCCCGCGCGAAGCTCGAGGCCGCGATCGACGCGCTCGAGGATCACCCCGCGGCCCCCGGCGTGACCGTCGAACTGATCTAGCACCCCCCGCCCCCACGCGGGCGGCGATCGACCCCGCACACCCGGCTCCTCGTTGACCGAGGGGCCGGGTGTGCTACCTTCTTCGCATTCGTGCTACGCACGCGGGCGAAGGAGCGTCACTCGATGGCGAAGCTGGTGCGGTTCGGCGTTGCGATGGATGAGGACCTGCTCGCGCGGTTCGACGACCTGGTCGCGCGCCGCGGAACGGGTGTCAACCGCTCGGAGGCCGTCCGCGACCTCGTGCGCGACGCCCTTGTCGACGCCGAGTGGGAGGACAGCACCGGTGAGATCGTCGGCACGATCACCATGGTCTTCGACCATCACGCCTCCGACCTCCAAGGCAAGCTCGACGCGCTGCAGCATGCGCACCACGAGCGCATCATCTCCTCGATGCACGTGCACCTCGACGCGCACAACTGCCTTGAGGTCATCGCAGTCCGCGGGACGAGTGCCCAGGTGCGCGCCATCGCCGACGGGCTGCTCGGCACCAAGGGCGTGAAGCACGGCAAGCTCGTCTCCACCACCGCGGGCCACCACCTCTAGGAGCGACGGTGCACATTCCGGACGGATACCTGGGGCCACAGACCTACGCGGCGCTCGACGCGGCAATCATCCCGATATGGGCCATCGCAGGCGCGAAGGTGAAGAAGGCGCTGAAGGCGAAGCAGGTGCCCCTGCTCGCGCTCGGCGCTGCGTTCTCCTTCGTGATCATGATGTTCAACGTGCCCGTGATCGGCGGCTCCACGGGGCACGCGGTGGGGGCCACGCTCATCGCCATCCTGCTCGGCCCGTGGGCGGCGGCCATCGCCGTTTCCATCGCCTTGGTCATCCAGGCGCTGGTCTTCGGCGACGGCGGGATCACCGCTATCGGCGCCAACTGCCTCAACATGGCGGTCATCATGCCGTTCGTGGGCTTCTACCTCTACCGGCTCGTCGCCGGCGACGCGCCGAGCCCTCGCCGGCGGATCGCAGCATCAGGTATCGCCGCATACGTGGCGATCGTCGTTTCCGCCATCGCGGCAGGCATCGAGTTCGGACTCCAGCCGCTGCTCGCGCACACCGCGTCGGGACAGGCGCTCTACGCGCCGTACCCGCTGTCCGTCGCCGTGCCCGCGATGGCGATCGAACACCTGCTGTTCTTCGGCTTCCTCGAGGCGGCGGTCACGATGGGGATCGTGGCCGCACTGGCACGCCGGGACTCGGCGCTCCTGCAGATGCGACCTGCATCCCGCCCGATGCGCTGGCTGTGGGCCGGACTCGCCGGCCTGCTCCTGCTCACGCCGATCGGCGCGCTCGCTCCCGGGACCGCCTGGGGCGAGTGGGGCGCCGACGAGCTGAAGTCGCTGCTCGGGTACGTGCCGTCAGGCCTGCAGAAGGTCGGGAGCACGTGGACCGCGGTCATCCCTGACTACGCTCCGGCATTCATCAGGAACCCGCTGGTCGGCTACCTCGTCGCGGCCGTGCTCGGCGCCGCCCTCGTCGTCGGTGTCGCGTGGCTGCTGGGGCGGCTGCTCTCCGGCCGAAACGACGAGCGCCCCGACCCGCCGCAGGAGACCACGGCGCGATGATCCCCGCGCTGGCACACATCGGCGACTCGCATCCGCGCAGGCGGGTGCGCGCGCGTTCGCTCGCCCGGCGCACCGCCGACACCATCGGCGGCGCGGTCTCTGAAGTGATGCTGAACGACGACCTTGCTTCCTCGCCCGGGCTCATGCAGGCGCTCGATCCGCGGATCAAGCTGGCGAGCATCCTCCTGTTCGCTGTCACAGCGAGCTTCGTGCACTCCCTCCCGGTCCTCGCCGCGCTGATCGTGAGCACAGCCGGACTAGCGTACGTCTCGAACGTGAGCGTCGCGTCCTTCGCCCGCAAGGTGGCGGGTTCCGCCGGCTTCTTCGCGCTGCTCCTCGCCGCGCCCTCTGTCACGGCGTGGATCACGCCGGGGCCGGTGCTCGTGCCCCTCGGTCCGGCCTCGGTCACCCTTCCCGGCCTCGTCGTCGCGACCCGGCTTATCGCCCGCGTGGTCGCCGGCGCCGGGTTCGGACTGCTCGTCATCTGGACCACCCGATGGAGCGACGTGCTGCGCGCGCTCACCGCACTCGGCATGCCGGACCTCGTGGTGGCCACTCTCGCCATGACCCAGAAGCAGATCATGTCGCTGCTGCGGACCATCGAGAACATGCACCTCGCACGCGAGAGCCGCATGCTCTCCGCCGGCACGGCCCGCGAGAACCGCGGGTGGGTGGTCGACCGCATGGCGTTCGTGGCCCAGCGCTCGATGAAGACCGCTGACGAGGTGTACGACGCCATGCTCGCGCGCGGCTTCGCCGGCAGGATGCCCTCGCTCGTGGAGCTGCACACGCGCTCGGCCGACTGGACATGGCTGGCGTCCGCTCTCGTGCTGAGCGCCCTCTTCCTCCTCGTTGACAGGATGGTGTTCCCGGTATGAGCGACGAATTCGCCCTCACCGCAGTCGGACATGCCTACGGGGGAGTGAGCGCACTGGCGGGGATCGACCTCGTCATCGAGCGCGGCCAGCACGTGGCCATCGTCGGCGCGAACGGCAGCGGCAAATCCACGCTGCTGAAGATGCTCGACGGGCTCGTGTTCCCCACGTCGGGGAGCATCACCGCAGACGGGCATCCGCTGTCCGAGGACGCCCTCGAAGACCCCTCATTCCGCCGCATCTTTCGTTCGCGCGTCGGATTCGTGTTCCAGGACGCGGATGTGCAACTGTTCTGCAACACGGTGTTCGACGAGCTGGCCTTCGGGCCACTGCAGCTCGAACTCGAGCCCGACGAAGTCCGCGCACGCGTCGCCGAGGTGGCCGCCGCCCTGCGCATCGACAGGCTGCTCGACCGCGCTCCCTACCTGTTGTCGGGCGGCGAGAAGAAGCGCGTCGCGATCGGCAGCGTGCTCACAATGCGCCCACAGGTCTTGCTGATGGACGAGCCGACGAACGCGCTCGACCCGCGAAGCCAGGTATGGCTGCTCGGCGTCCTCGACGAGTGGAAGCACGCAGGGCGGACCGTGGTCATCGCCACGCACGACCTGTCGGCAGCCTCCGAGTCGTGCGACCGCATGATCGTGCTGTCGGAGGAACACACCGTGGTGGCCGACGGCACACCGGAGGAGGTTCTCGCCCAGCGTGACCTGCTCCTGGCGGTGAACCTCATCCACGAGCACGCGCACCGCCACGGCGACGAGCAGCACGTGCACGCGCACGCGCATTCGCACGACCACGCCTAGCGCCGGCCCGCGACCGCGCTCAAGCGCTACACTTCCTCACATGAACCGGAGCATCGTATCCCCCGCCGCCAAGGCACCCGTCTTCTGGGAGTGCCCTGAGTGCGGCTTCCTCTCGAGCGACCCGTCGTTCGCCGACGCACGCTCGACATGCCCGGAGTGCGGACGCACCGGGAATCACCGCCGGCAGTTCCCGCCGGACCGCCAGCGGATGCTCGACGAACGCATCCGCGGCTACTTCCGCGAGCGTGAGTGGCAGATCACCGTGATCCTCTCTGCGGCCCTGCTCGAGGCGCTGCTCGAGGACATCCTCGACCGCATCATGGCCGCACACGGCGCCGACGTCGCCATGCGCGGAACGCTGCTCGACCAGGTTCGCGCCATCGGCCAGCGGCTCTCGCGCCTCTTCCCGGACCTCACGGGCGTCGAGTTCGAGGACGCCGCCGCGAAGGTGGGCTTCCGGGAGTTCCCCAAGCGTTGGCGCAAGGTGCGTCAGCTGCGCAACGCCTTCATCCACGACACGCCGTACCGGGATATCGAAGGGTCGCTCGACGAAGCGACGGCAGCGGAAGCGATGATCCTGCTGGACCAGGCGTACACGCTGTTCGTCACCCTGAACAACCGCTTCGTAGCCGACGGCCACAACGGCAACGGCAACGTCTCACGCGTCGCCCTCCACGGCGAGGATGACGAGGCCGGCGCGTCCCGGAGAGTCGTCGAGCCGTGAGCGACGCCGCACGGATCAAAGTCGCCGGCGTTGTCCAGGGCGTCGGGTTCCGGCCCTTCGTCTACAACCTCGCGCGCGAGCGGGGACTCGCCGGCTGGGTGAACAACAACGCGGAGGGCGTCACGATCGTCGTCGAGGGCGATGCTGAGGCTGTCGCTGCATTCCCCGAGGCCGTGCGAACGCTCGCTCCTCCGATGGCGGTCATCGAGACGATCACATCGAGCAGGCTGGAGCCCGAGGGCTTCGCCGCGTTCGAGATCCGCGAGTCGGACTCAGCCGGGGACCTCACGCTCGTCTCCCCCGACATCGCGACGTGCCCGACCTGCCTGGCCGAGTTGCGCGACCCTTCGGACCGCCGACACGGCTACGCATTCACGAACTGCACGAACTGCGGACCGCGCTTCACCATCGTCGAATCGCTGCCGTACGACCGGCCGGCGACCTCCATGAAGTCATTCCCGATGTGCCCCGAGTGCGCTGCGGAGTACGGCGACCCCTCGGACCGCAGGTTCCACGCACAGCCGAACGCCTGTCACGTGTGCGGACCCCGCCTGTACCTGAACGGGCCCGCTGCGCCCGAGGGCTTCGCGTGGTCGCCCGCGGAAGCGTTCACTCCCCTGCCCGATCGCAGCCGCGAGTCTGAAGCGGCCCGGAGCGACGCTGTGCTGCGCGCGGCGGCGGACCTGCTGACGGAGGGACGCATCTTCGCGATCAAGGGGCTCGGCGGCTTCCACCTGGCCTGCGACGCCACGAACGAGGCGGCGGTCTCGGAGTTGAGGACCCGCAAACGCCGCTGGGGCAAGCCGCTGGCCGCCATGCTCCCCGACATGGATGCCATCCGCGCCGTGTGTGAGGTCGGCGAAGAGGAGGAGGCACTGCTCACAGGTACCAAGCGCCCGATCGTCTTGCTGCGCCTCCGGCAGGACGCGCCGTGCGCTCTCGCACCGTCCGTTGCCCCGGGTCTCGCCGAGCTCGGCATCATGCTCCCGTACACGCCGCTCCACCGTCTGCTGATCGACGCCGTTGGGGGCCGCCCGCTCGTGATGACCTCCGGCAACCTCTCCGACGAGCCGATCGCGATCGACAATGCAGAGGCACTGGAACGCCTGTCGCCGATCGCGGATGCCTTCCTCCTGCACGACCGAGAGATCCGCCAGCGCTACGACGATTCCGTGGTGCGGGTCGTCGCGGGGCGCACGGAGTCGGTGCGCCGCTCACGCGGGTTCGCGCCGTTCCCGGTGCATCTCCCCTTCTCGACCGACGTGCACATACTGGCGACCGGCCCCGAGCAGAAGAACACCTTCTGCCTGGCACGCGAGAGCTACGCGTTCGTGAGCCAGCACATCGGCGACATGGAGAACGCCGAGACGCTCGAAGCCTACGAGCGCACGCTCGCGCTCTACGAGGACATGTTCCGGATCCGGCCCGAGCTGGTCGCCTACGACCTGCACCCCGAGTATCTCTCGACGAAGTTCGCGCGCACGCTCGGGCTTCCGGCAGTCGGGGTGCAGCACCATCACGCGCACATCGCGAGCGTCACGGCTGAGCACGGCGTCTCGGAGCGCGTCGTTGGCTTCGCGTACGACGGCACCGGCTACGGAACCGACGGCACGATCTGGGGCGGCGAGGTGCTGCTCGCCGACTGGCAAGGATTCGAGCGCTTCGCGCATCTGAGGCAGGTTCCCATGCCCGGCGGCGCTGCGGCGGTGAAGCGTCCCGCGCGGATGGCATTCGGGTTGCTCGAAGGACTGGATAGAGGGCTGTTCAGCCACCCCGGCGCTTCGCTCCTGCAAAGGACACTCACGAGTGCGGAGCGCGAGACGCTTCCCGCCATGGTGAGCCGAGGGTTGAACAGCCCTCTGACTTCGTCCATGGGCCGCCTCTTCGATGCCATCGCCGCGATCATCGGCGTGCGAGCCGACGCGCTCTACGAAGGCCAGGCGGCGATCGAGCTCGAAGCGCTCGCCGACCGGGGCGAAAGCGGGGCCTACGAGTTCGGCCTCAGGGGCGACTTCCCCACGATCATCGACCCCGAGCCGGTGGTGCGCGCCGTCCTCGATGACCTTGCGGCGGGCGCCACCGTGCCGGTCATCTCCGCCCGATTCCACAACGCGGTCGTGGCGGCCACGGTCGAACTCGCAACGCGCGCGTGCGCGAGCACGGGTGCGCGGCACGTGGCTTGCTCCGGCGGTGTGTTCATGAACAGGATCGTGCTCGCTGGTGTGATCGCGGGCGTCGAGGCAGCCGGTCTCACCCCGCTCGTGCACCGCGAACTGCCCGTCAACGACGGCGGCGTCAGCTATGGCCAAGCTGTCGTGGCGTGGGCTCGGCGGCATACGGTATAACTGGCGGGTACGCCGGCACGTACCCGCACCACCAAGAAGGAGTAGCAACCATGTGTCTTGCGATCCCTGCTCAGGTCGTCAGCATCGGCGATTTCCGCATGGCCGAGGTCGACATCCACGGCGTGACCCGCACGGTGAGCCTCGACCTCGTCCCCGAAGCTGACAAGGGCTCCTGGGTGCTCGTCCACGCCGGCTTCGCCATCCAAGTGGTCGACGAGGAGTTCGCAAACGAGACGTGGGAGCTGCTGAACCAGATCCAGTGGGATGACAGCGATGGCACCCTCACCTCAGACGCCGCAGCCCTCGAGGCCTGACGTGAAAGACGTACAGTCCGCTTGGCGCGATCCGGAGCTCGCGAAGCGGCTTCTGGACCTCATCGCGAAGGCCGCCGATCGTCCCATGAAGCTCATGGAGGTCTGCGGGACGCACACGGTCGCGATCGCGCGGTTCGGCCTTCGTGACGTCATGCCCGCCAACGTCACACTGCTGTCGGGGCCCGGTTGCCCCGTCTGCGTGACCGCGAACCGCGACATCGACCTCGCGATCGAGATCGGCCGCGTACCGGGCGTGGTGCTCACCACCTTCGGCGACATGATGAAGGTGCCGGGCTCCTACTCGTCGCTTTCCCGCGAGAAGGCCGACGGCCGCGACGTCCGCATCGTCTACTCCCCGCTCGACGCGGTCCGCATGGCCCAGGAGGAGCCCGACAAGCAAGTCGTCTTCCTCGGCGTCGGGTTCGAAACGACCGTGCCGACGATCGCCGCAACCATCAAGGCGGCCGGGGCGCGGGGTGTGAAGAACTTCTCGGTCCTCTCCGTCCACAAGACGGTGCCGCTCGCGCTCGAGGCGCTCGTGAACGACCCCGAGGTCGCGATCGACGGGTTCATCCTTCCGGGCCACGTCTCGACCATCATCGGCCCCGAGCCCTACGAGTTCATCGCGTCGCGGTATCACGTCCCCGGCGTCGCGACCGGCTTCGAGCCGATCGACGTGCTGCAGGGCGTCTACATGCTGGCGAAGCAGATCCACGACGGGCGCGCCGAGATCGAGATCGCGTACCGCCGCGGCATCAACGAGCACGGCAACCCCACGGCGCGGGCGCTCATCGAAGAGGTGTTCGAGCCGTGCGATTCCGAGTGGCGCGGCATCGGCGTCATCCCGGGGACGGGGCTGAAGATCCGCGAGCGCTTCTCGGCCTTCGACGCCGCGCTCAGATTCGACGTCACACCCCCGGAGCCGAAGGCGATCCCGGGCTGCCAGTGCGGCGACGTGCTGCGCGGCGTCGTGCTGCCGTTCCAGTGCCGGCTCTTCGGCAAGGGCTGCACACCGGAGCACCCGATCGGGCCCTGCATGGTCAGTTCCGAGGGCTCGTGCGCCGCGTACTACCGCTACACCGACTACGGGCGCGCCTAGACACCCGCGCCTTCCCAACCGCACCTCAAACCGGAGGTTTCGACTATGCGCTCCGACCGCGTCCTGCTCGCTCACGGCAGCGGTGGCACGATGATGCGCGAGCTCATCGAGGACATCTTCGTCGCGAGATTCGGCGATGAGGCACTGCTGAGGATGGACGACGCCGCGGCGCTCGACGTTCCGCCGGGCCGCATCGCGCTCACAACGGACACCTACGTCGTCACCCCGCGCTTCTTCCCGGGCGGCGACATCGGCCACCTCGCGGTGGCCGGAACCGTGAACGACGTCTCCACCGCGGGCGCAACGCCGCTCTTCCTCACCGTCGGCTTCATCCTTGAAGAGGGTCTGCCGATCGAGGAGCTGCGCCGCATCCTCGATTCGATGGCGAACGTGGCCGAGGAGGCCGGGGTTCGCATCGTCACCGGCGACACCAAGGTCGTCGAGCGCGGCCACGGCGACGGCATCTACATCAACACCGCCGGCGTCGGCGTCATCCGCGACGGCCTCGACCTCTCGGGTTCGCACTGCAAGCCCGGCGACGTGGTGCTGCTCTCGGGCACGCTCGGGGACCATGGCATCGCGGTCATGTCGACGCGCGAGGGCCTGAACTTCGGGACCGACGTCGTGAGCGACGCCGCGCCGCTCAACCACCTCGTCGGCGCAGTGCTCGATGCCGCACCCGACGCGCGCTGCTTCCGCGACCCGACCCGTGGCGGCCTGTCGAGTTGCCTGAACGAACTCGCCTCGGCCTCGGCCGTCTCGATCACGGTCGAGGAGGACGCCGTGCCCGTGCGCGAGCAGGTGCGCGGCGCGTGCGAGATGCTCGGCTACGACGTCTTCCAGGTGGCGAACGAGGGCAAGATGGTCGCCGTCGTGCCCGCCGAGCAGGCCGACGCCGCACTCGCGGCCATGCGCGGGTCCAAGTACGGCGAAGACGCCGCAATCATCGGCACGGTGGCCGAAGGTCCCGCGGGTCGCGTCTACGTGCACACGACGTTCGGCGCCCGCCGCATCATGGACATGCTCGTGGGCGAGCAGCTGCCCCGGATCTGCTAGATGGCTGCCGGCACGCGACGTGACGCGCTCGGCGGCCTGCTGAGCGTCGCGGCCGCCGGCCTCATCTGGGGCTCGATACCGCTCGCCTTGCGGGCGGCCGACGGCGCGTCGGTCATCAAGGTCTTCTACCGCGTCCTGTTCGCGGGCGTCGTCATCGTCGGCTGGATGCTGGCGACCGGCACGCTCGGAGAGCTGCGGGGACTGCCGCGCACGAAACTGCGCCAGCTCATGCTGCAGGGCGTGATCCTGACCGTGAACTGGGTGCTCTTCCTCACCGCGCTCGACCTCACCAAAGTCGCGACCGCGGAACTGCTCGGGTACCTCGGCCCCGTGGTCGTCGCGGCGCTCGCTCCATTCGTCACGGGCGAGCGGTTCGACCGGCGCATCGTCGTACCGATGGCATTGGCACTCGGCGGCATCATCGTCATCCTCGCGCCGCAAGGCCTCGGTGTGGCCAGCAGCGGAGAGTTGCTCGGCGCAAGCCTCGCCTTCGCATCGGCGCTCACGTACGCAACGCTCCTCCTGCGCTCCAAGCGACTGCTCCAGGGTGTTTCGGGACAGGCGCTCATGGTGGTCGAGTACGGCGTCGCCACCGTGCTGCTGCTGCCGTTCGTGGCCTGGTCGTACGCACACGGAGATGGTCCGACCTCGATCGGTTCCTATGGAGCGCTGCTCACGCTCGGCGTGGTGCACACGGCCTTGGCGGGCCTGCTGTTCCTGGGCGGCCTTCGCCGCGTGAGGACCGACCACGCCGCGGTGCTGACCTATGCGGAGCCGGCGTCGGCGGTGCTCTTCGCCGCCGCATTCCTCGGGGAGCCGCTCACCGTCTTCACGGTCGTCGGCGGTCTGCTCGTCGTTGCGGGAGGCATCCTCGTCGGACGCATCGACACCAAGGACGTCGGATTCGGGCCGGAGCTCGCGGATGCCGGCGGCGCCGACAAGGATCAGGCCGAGCCGGCTCGGGTACCATAGGTTCGAACCGATCCGAGAGAGAGCACCGGTGCCCGCAGACCAGCAGACGCTCGCCCGCGCCGTCGCGCGGCTCGCAGAGTGCGACGCGACGCTGTTCCCGGACGCCGACATCGCATCCGACCGGCTCGGCTGGATCGGTCTGCCCGCAGTCGCCGCACGCTCGGCCGCAGGGCTCGCCGCATTCGCCCGCCACGTGGTCGAGAGCGGCATCACCGACGTCGTGCTCCTCGGCATGGGTGGCAGCTCGCTTGCGCCGCTCGTGCTCGCGCGCGTGCTCGGTTGCGCGCCGGACCGCCCCGCGCTGCACGTGCTCGACACCACGGCGCCCGCCGAGGTCTCCGCGCTCTTGGAGCGGCTGACGCCCGGGAGCACCCTCGTGCTGGTGTCCAGCAAGTCCGGCACGACCGTCGAGCCGCTCTCGCTGGCCAGGATCTTCCTCGAGCGCATGCGGCCTGACTTGGGCGTCGAGACCGGCACCCATTTCATCGCCATCACCGATCCGGGCTCCCCGCTCGAGGAGTTCGCGCGCGAGCGCGGCTTCGCCCGGATCTTCCACGCCCCGAGCGACCTCGGGGGACGCTTCGCAGCCCTCTCGGCGTTCGCGACCGTGCCCGCCGCGTTGCTCGGCGCCGACGTGGCGGAGCTCGCCGCGTATGCCGTCGCCGCTGAGCAGGCGTGCCTCCGACCCGGCGATCGCAACCCGGCTCAGGCGTTGACCGGCTGGATCTCGGACGCCTACGACGCGGGGCGCGACAAGCTCACCCTCGTGTGCTCGCCGTCGCTCGCGCCCTTCGGACTCTGGGTCGAGCAGCTCGTCGCGGAGTCGACGGGCAAGCGCGGCGTCGGCATCCTGCCCGTGCTCGAGGCTGCGCCGGGACTTCCCGCGGCGCACGGTGCGGACAGGCTGACCTTCATCCTCCGGGTGGCCGATGATGCTGAACTTGCGGCGTTGCCCGACTCCCTGCCCCAAGGCGAGCCCGTCTTCGAGTCCGTCGTGGACGATCCGTATTCGCTCGGCGCCCAGTTCGTTGTGTGGGAATGGGCTGTCGCGCTCTTCTGCGCGTTGCACGGTGTGGAGCCCTTCGACCAGCCCGACGTGGAGGAGGCCAAGACCGCCACGCGCCGGATCACACGAGGCGAGCCCGCGGCATGCGCTCCCTCCATCACGGATGAGGGCCTGACCGTGAGCTCGTCGGTCGACGGGCAGCCCCGGGCCCTGCGCGACGCGCTGGCCATGCTGCTCGACCGCGCCCGAGCCGGGTCCTACCTGGCTGCTCTCGTATACCTGCCCGAGGACGACGAGCTGCTCGACCCGTTGCACGCGGCGCTCGACGGCCTCTCGGTCTCGACGCGGATCGCGACCGTGCTCGAGCTCGGCCCCCGCTATCTCCACTCCACCGGCCAGTACCACAAGGGAGGACCGGACACCGGCCTGTTCCTCGTGGTCACCGCCAAGGACGCGGCGGACCTCCCGGTGCCCGATGCGACGTTCACGCTCCGCGAGCTGCATCGCGCTCAGGCGGCCGGCGACGTCGCGACGCTCACGGCACACGGCCGCCCGGTCGTCGCCGTCGAACTGCCTGCCGCCGACCCCGCCTGCGTGCGCGTTCTTGCCGACGCGATCGAATCGCTATCCTAGAGGCACCCGCCCGCGAGCCGGGCACCGGAGAGCACGGAGGACGAACGATGAAGACCCGCCTGAACCGACTGACTGCCGCCGCACTCGCCTTGGCGCTGGCTTCCACGCTCGCGCTTGCCGCCTGCGGACCGAAGAAGACCGAGACGGGCCCGACGGTCCAGCCGGTCTCGACGGAGACCGCCGAGCCGACGTCCACCGGGGAGCCGACGGGTCCCGCGGTCTCGACGGGCCAGATCACGACGCCCGCGAGCGGCACCGCCGCGCGCACGGCCGTCCTCAAGGCCGTCAGCAAAGGCCTCGGCGTCAGCGGCACCCTCACCGTCTACCAGCTCTACGTCCAGGGGACCGCGGCCGTCGGCGACGTCAAGCCGCCGTCGGGCTCGCGGACGTTCTTCGCCCTCACAGGGGGACCGGACGCGTGGAAACTGGCGTGGAGCGCGCCGTTCGGATCGTCGCTTGCCACGGTCGAAGGCCTGCTCGGCGCCGCTCCCGAAGTCTCCGCCGATCTCGCGGCGAAGCTGGACTTCGAGAAGGTCGTGAAGCAGCCGGTGAAGGCGCCGTCACTGTCGTCGTTCAAGTCCTACGCCCTCAAGTCAGCGCAGTCCATGGCCGCCGGCTCCTACGACGGAACGTTCACGGTGACGGCGAAGATCGCCAAGGACTCCACGGGCGAGTGGTGGGGCAATGCGATCGTCGAGCCCACTGATGAGAGCTTTGAGTCGATCGGCATCTGGGGCCACTATGTGAGCGGCAAATGGAAGGGCGAGGTCGCCGACTTCAGCACGGAGGACGCGGACGCGGGCTTCTTCCCGTCTGACGTGCTTTCGGCCCTGCGCTTCTAGCCCTCGAGCTCCCGCACCTCGGCCGAGACCTCGCCGTCCCCTGCGATCGTGACGATCGCGACCGAGGGTGGCGCGCCGTTGCGCGGCTGCGTCGGGCTGCCCGGGTTCACGCGCAGGACCCCATGGTGCTCCTCGATCGCGTGGGCGTGCGTGTGCCCCGTGATGACGATCCGCACGTCCGTGTCCGTGGGGACACCTCCGTGCGACAGATCCTGCAGGCGGTGAGCCACGGCGACCCGCACGCCGCCGAGACGCACGTTCGCCACGGCTGGAAGGCCATGTTCGGAGATGCAGCGGTTGTTGCCGCGCACGGCAGTGACGGGCGCGATCATCTGGAGCAGATCGAGCACGTAGCCGTCGCCGACATCCCCGGCATGGATGATCGCGTCGACGCCCGCGAGCGCCTTGGCCGCCGCGTCGGGCAGAAAGCCATGCGTGTCGGCGATCACGCCGATGCGGAACGGCGGCGTCACGCCGGGACCCGCCTCGCTCACAGACCCAGCGCCTTCTTGAGCGCCGGAACGCGGCGGCGCGACACGGGCACCTGAGCTGCGCCGCGGTCCTTCATCGTGAGCAGGAGCGTGCCCCCGTACATCGGCACGACCTCCTTGACCTTCTCCAGGTTCACGACGAAGCGCCGATGCACACGGAAGAAGCCGCGCGGCTCGAGCTTGCGCTCCAGCTCGGAGAGCGAAAGCGTCGACAGATAGCGCTCGCCGTCGGTGAACAGGTAGCTGTAGTCGTCCTTGGCCATGATGTAGAAGATCTCCTCGACCGCGAGGAGCAGCTTCTTCCCCGCCTTCTCCACGGGGACGCGCTCCACGCGGGCGGCGCCGGCGACCGGTGCCTGCGGCGCGAGCCGCTGCACCGCCCTGCGCAGCCTGTCGATCTCGACCGGCTTCACGAGGTAGTCCGTCGCTTCTACCTCGAACGCCTTCACCGCGTGTTCCGAGTACGCGGTGACGAACACGATCGCGGGCGGGTGCTCCAGCTCCGTGAGCGCCTCGGCGAGCCGCATCCCAGAGACACCCGGCATGTCTATGTCGAGAAAGACCACGTCGTAGGGGATCGCGCGGATGAGCTGGGTCGCTTCAGCCGCGTTGCTCGCCTCGCCGATGACCTCGACGCCGCCCGCCTCCGAGAGCAGGAACCGCAGCTCGCTGCGCGCCGGAGCCTCGTCATCGACAACGAGCGCCTTGAGCGTCATCTGTCGCCCTCCGAAGCAACGGCTGCGGCGAGTGTGAGCGTCACGGTCGTCCCCTGTCCCTCGGTGCTCTCAACGCACAGGCCACTGTCCGGCCCGAAGTGCCCCTTGAGCCTATCGTCGACGTTCTTGAGCGCGATGCCAAGTCCACGGCCGAAGCCCGGCTCGAGCACGCGGGGCAAGTCATCGGCGGCGATCCCACGGCCGTCATCGGCAACTGTCAGGCAGACCCTGCCGTCCGGCATGCGCTCGCCCGAGAGCGTGATATGCAGCGGACCGCTCGGCTTGATGCCGTGCTGGACCGCGTTCTCCACGAGCGGCTGGATCACGAACGCCGGCACCGGCAACGACTCGAGATCGGCGGGCACGCTCTCCACGAAGCGGATGCGGTCCTCGCCGAAGCGGGCGCGCTCGAACGCGAGGTAGCGGCGCAGGTAGTCGAGTTCTTGCGAGAGCGGGATCAGCTCGTCGGTGCTCTCGAGCGTGCGCCGGTAGAAAGCGGCGAACTCCCTCAGCAGCTCCCGCGCGCGTGGCGGGTCGGTGCGGATGAGGCTCGCGATCGTGTTGATCGTGTTGAAGAGGAAGTGCGGATTGATCTGGCTTTGGAGCGCCTTGAGCTCCATGCGGCAGGCCAGTTCGGTCTGGCGCTCGAGCTCTGAGAGTTCGAGCTGGGTGGAGAGCAGCTTCGCGAGGCCCTCGACCATCGTGATCTGGGTCTCGTTCAGCAGCCGCGGGGTCGTGTAGTAGAACTTCAGCGTCCCGACGGGGACCGAGCGGATCTCGAGCGGCACCACGATGGCTGCAGCGAGCGCGCAGTCACGCTTCGGGCAGCCGATCTCGGCTCTCGACGCAAGCACGCGATGCTCGCCCGACTCGAGCGCCTCCGCGGTCGCGCGGGTGATGATGGGCCCGCCGACAGAGTGATGGTCCTCGCCCAGGCCCGCGAAGCCGAGCACGGTGTCGCGGTCGGTGATGGCCACGGCAGCGGCCTCCGTCTCGCGCAGCGCGAGACGGCACACCTCCTGCGCGGTCGTCGGCGTGAGGCCCTGGCGCATGTACGCGAGCGACTCGTTCGCGATGTCGAGGATCTGCTGGGACTGCACCGCGCGAAGATGATCGGGGCGCGCGGCCATCCTGGATGCGATCGCGGCGGCCGCGACGATCGTGAGCAGAACACTGGCGACCACGATGGCGATGGTGGACGCGCCGACATAGTGCCCGAGCGCGACGAAGAGGCCGAGAAGCAGCACCACGGCCATCGCGAGCCAGTCGTAGATCACCCTGCGTTGCAGCACTGTCAGCACTCCTCACCGGGACCGGCGAGCGGACCGGATGCGCACGCGAGCAAGCGACCCGGCACTTCCACGAACCCGAGCGAGCGGTAGAGCGACTGCGAGGGATCGTTGTGCTCCTGAGTGCTCAGGACGACCGATCGCACATCCAGGCTCGCCAGCCACACCATGGCTTCCTCCGCGAGAAGCCGGCCCACTCCCCGACGCCTTGCCCGGGGCTGGACCGCGAGTCTCCCGAGGCTGCCGTCGACCCCGTACGCGGTGGCCAGAGTATAGCCGATGAGCAGGCCTTCCTCCTCGGCGACGAGAATGCGGCCGATGCGCGCAAGACGCGCGAGAATGCGCCCGTCGTAGCGCCAGAAGTCGTCGAAGCAGATCGCGTCGAGTGCCACCAATCGCTCGATGTCGGCCTCGGATGCGAGCCGGACGGCAACGCCCGACAGCGACCGGTCGCGCTCCGGCGGCGGCCGCCATCCCCGCAACTCCCGCCGCATGATCGCGACCCGTTCGACCACGTGCAGGCCCGCGTTCAGGTAGGGACGCGCGGCCTCTTCCGGCACGAGCGGCGCGATGAGCCGGTCGAAGCCCATCTCGGCGGCGAGCGCCTCGATGTCGGCGACGAGCGGGGGCACGCGACGCGGAGCGCTCCACAGCCCGAGAATGGCGCACTCGTTGGTGTGCTCGCGCCAGCGGTCAAGCAGCGCCGCCTCGCCACGTCCGCTCACGCGTACCCGCCAGGGGTCCGCCTCAAGAACGGCGACGAGATCCCCCGGCGCGTCGATGATGTGCGCCTGCAGGGCCGCCGGTTCGATCCAGGCGAGATCGGCCGTGGTCGCGATGCGCATCTCGGTCATCAGAAGCGCATCGCCGGAAGTTCGTTGGCGGCGAGCCACACGCCGACGACGATGAGCAGGGCCGAGAAGGCGAGCCGCATGGCGCGGTCGGTGGCGTGCTTGGTGAGTCGAGCGCCGAGCGCAGCGCCAGGCACGACGCCGATGGCCAGCAGCAGCGCGAGGGGCCAGTCGATGTGCCCGAGTTGGCTGTGTGCGATCGTTCCGGGGATCGCGAGCACCGCCACCGTGACGAGGCTGGTTCCGATCGCCCGCTTCACCGTCACGCCGCAATACCGCGTCAGCGCAGGGACGACGATGAAGCCGCCGCCGAGACCGAGGAATCCCGAGTACACGCCGGCTGCCAGCCCGATGGCGACGATCTTCCACGCGGCGATCCGCCCGTGCGGAGGCTCGCCGGCTGGAACGAGCGCTTCGTCGCTCTCGCCCTCCCCGAGCGTGGCGAGGGGGACCGCTTCCCGCGCGGCGCGCTTGGCTGACGCCGCACGCTCCTGAAGGAGCATGTCCGCTGCCGCCCAGACGATCAAGGCGGACGTGGCGAGCAGGACGACGGTGCCACCGGCCCTGTCGGAGAGCAGCGCGCCCCCGACCGAACCCAACGCTCCAACGACCCCCATCGTGAGGCCGGCGCGCAGGTCCGCGGACCCCCGCCGGTAGTAGGTGACCGCACCCGTGATCGCCCCAGGGAGGATGACGGGCAGCGGTGTGCCGACGGCGATCAGCTCACCGTAGCCGAGCAGCAGCCGGATCGCCGGAGTCGTGATGAGGCCACCGCCGATGCCAAAGAGACCCGACAGCACTCCCGAGACGAACCCCACCGCGATCGCGGAGAGCGATCCGCTCACGGCGCGCTACCGCGAAGGGATGACCGGGAACCTGCCGGTGACGGCGGTGCGGTCGATCTGCCGCTCCCCGGAGAACAGGCTCCCGAGCGCGACGTCCTGCCACATGCGCTCCATCAGGAGCGGCCAGCGGCGCTGGAAGGCGAAGTAGTTGTCGCAGTTGCGCCGCGCATAGCTCGAGACGTCCGTGAAGACCGCGCGCGCCACGCTGAGATGGGCGGCGATCTCCTGCCCTGAGAGAGCGCGGAGCAGCGCGGTCAAGACCGCCCGCCATGGCACGGATGCGCCGACGAATTCGCCCGGATACGGGCGGAGTGAGGCGACCGATACCCGTCGAAGGTCGATCTGGGAACGTGCGAACTCGAGCTTGCGGTGCTCGTAGATGAAACGGTAGACGTCCTGACGGAAGCGCATCGCGCGGCTCGATGGCGCCGGCGGGCGGTGGATCGCGTGCCAGTCCGTGTCGAGGAACACGTCGCCACCGTGCATGCGCGCATTGATGACGTAGTCGACGTCCTCGCCGCGAAGCACCCACGGGTCGAACGAAACGTTGCAGTACATGTCGCGGTGCAGGGCCATGCATCCGCCGAAGGCCGTGCTGAACGGCTTCACCCGCGGCGGCACGTCGACGGCCCCGATCGCCTTGTTGAAATCGTCGGACTGGCGCCAGAACGCATCCGACCAGTGCGCTGCGTCCTTGATGTGGTGCGCACCCTCGGCATCCGTCAGGAAGCCGGTCTTCGCGAAGACCACCTTGCCGTCCGGCGTCTTCATCCCGAGACCCTCCTCGGCGATGGCGAAGAAGTCCTCGTCCTCGATGACCTCGTCGTCGTCGAGGAACACCGCGACGTCGGCGCCGAGCGTCGCCGCGACGACGAGTCCCGTGTTGCGGGTGGCTCCATAGCCCGTGAGGCTCACGCCGGGCACGAGATCGGAGTACTCGAGCTGCTCGAGGCGTCGGTGCAGACTGCCGAGCTCCGCCGGCCCGAAGACCATGATGTCGAGGGCGGGAAAGCCCTCGACGATGTCGCGCACACGGTCCTCCGCCTCGTGCTCGATCGACGCGTCAGTCGCAGCAACGAGCACCACCACCTTGCCCACACCGTTGACGCGCTCGAGGGAGCGCAGGCAGTCGGGCAGAGGGCTCTCCCCGTCGATCGGGGTCGGATGGTCGTAGACGTTCACGAGGCGATCTGTGAAGCGCCCGCGGCGGCGGGTCCAGAAGGTCGGTATCAGGACGCAGGTGGTCATGTGTTCTCTCGCTGCGTGGCGTGGAGTCCGGTCCCTCGCACGGTGCGGGGCGGTGTGGCCGTGCCGGGTACGGCCTTCGCATGATTGTAGCGCGTCCGGGGCGACACCACCCGCATGTGCGCTTCCCTGGCGACCCTACTGGATGATGTCGGAGCGCCGTCCGCACGTGGGGCACGTGCCGCCCGCAGTGGCCGTCCCGGTGACCGCGAACCCCTCGCGGCCGAGCAGCAGCGTCCCGCACTCAGGGCACAGCGTGTCCTCGCCACCGGGCTCCGAGACGTTCCCGAGGTAGACGTAGTGGAGTCCAGCTCCGCGACCGATCTCACGCGCGCGCCGCAGCGTCGCGAGCGGGGTTGGCGGCACGTCGGCGAAGTCCAGGTACGGGAAGAACCTCGTGATGTGCCACGGAGTGTCGACGCCGAGCACGCGCACGATCCAGTCGGCGAGCGAGCTGAGCTGCGCCTCGTCGTCGTTGATCCCGGGCACCACGTTCGTCACGACCTCGACATGCATGCCGTGCACCCTCTTGGCGCGCTCCGCGGCCTGCAACACCGGCTCGACGCTCGGAACGCGACAGAGCGTCCGGTACGCGTGGTCGGTCATGCCCTTCACATCGACGCGCCAGACGTCGATGGCGCCTCCAAGGTAGTCGAGCCCCGCCGAAGTGATGTAGCCGTTCGTGACCATCACCGTGTAGAGACCCTTCTCATGCGCGAGCACCGAGGTGTCTCGCACATACTCCGCCTGGATCACCGGCTCGTTGTAGGTGTAGGCGATGCCCGCGCACCCGTTCTCGATCGCGAGCTCGACGACGCGCGTGGGTGGCAGCTCGTGCAGCAGACCGCTGTTGGTGTCCGCGCGGCTGATCTGCCAGTTCTGGCAGTGGCCGCAGCGCATGGTGCAGCCCACGGACCCGATCGAGAAAGCGAGCGTTCCGGGGTGGAAGTGGAAGACGGGCTTCTTCTCGATGGGATCGACGGCGACTGAACTCACGCGCCCGTATGTGAGCGCGACGAGCGTTCCGGCTTCGTTGCGCCGGACGCCGCAGACGCCGGTCGCGTCGGGGCGGATGCGGCAGGCGTGCGGGCACAGCTCGCAGCGGATGGCGTCGCCCTCCTCATGCCAGAGGTCCGCCCGATGGGTCGAATCCACGTGGTCCGCCCCCTAGCCGGGCGCGAGTCTCACTTGGTTGCGCCCGTTCGCCTTCGCTTGGTACAGCGCCCTGTCAGCTGCTTCGATCAGCTCCACCGGTTCGATCACGCGGTCGCCGGTGGAGGCGACGCCGACGGAAACGTGCACGTCGATCAGATGCTCGTCCGTACCGCGGTTCACGGGAACGGTGCCAGCCGAGAACGCCAGCCGCAGCTTCTCGGCAACAGCGAAAGCCTCGGTCTTGCCGGTCTGCGGAAGGATGACCGCGAACTCGTCACCTCCGTAGCGAACGGGAACATCGGTGCTTCGCAGCGTCTCGCGGATCGTGTCGGCCGCCGCACCGAGCACGGCGTCTCCCGAAACGTGCCCGTACCTGTCGTTGATACCCTTGAAGTGGTCGATGTCGAGCATCAGCAGCGAGACCTGACCGCCGTAGCGCGATTGCCGCGAGAACTCCTCGTGCATGCGCTGCGAGAAGACGCGACGGTTCGCGAGGCCGGTCAGCGCATCGAGCGTCGCCGACTCCTCGAGCTCCTCAACCTCTTCAGCCAAGCGCCGTTGCTGCACCGGGGGACACGCGGTCCAGTCGGCCTCCCCGCGGAAGACCGCGGTCGCGAAGTCGCGGCAGGAGTCGAACCCGCACGCGCCGCAGTCGAGCGCATCGTCTCCGTCGAGCCCGACGACGTCGAGGATCTCGCGGAGACGGGCGGCGGAGGGCTGCGGCAGATTCACCGGCGACGCGGCGAACGCCCGCCGGAGGTCGAGGGCCGGCAGGTTGCGCAGCACTTCGCGGCTCGACACGGTCGAGTGAGCGCGGCCACGGCGCTCGGCTGACTCGATGTCGCGCTTAGCGAACAGCGACAGCCTCGGATTCACAGCGGGACCGTCGAGGCATCCCTCGCAGTTCAGCGCGTCCACGATGAGCGGAGCTGCCTCCCCCGCCTCGATCGCGCGCAGCAGCTCGTCGAGCTCCCGCAGGCCCCGGACCACCTTCACGTCGCCCGCGGTCATGTCGCGTGAGGTCAGCGTCGAGCGCGGGAAGCCGTCGTTCAGTGAGAGCTCCTTGAGGGGCTCCGGACGGCGCGAGCCCGCGTCGGTCTCTGGAGCCGAGGTCGGGCTGCTCTCAACGACCTCGATGGCGCGCAGCAGCTCGCGGAAGTCGATGGCCGCGTCCACGGAGTCGTCGAAGTCGAGCGACAGTGCCTCGTCCTTGCGGGCGTAGCACGGCGAGACGTAGACGATCCTCACGTCCTCGGGGTACGCCAGCTTGATGAGCCGGGCCTGCGCCACGTACGGCGGCTCGACCGGCGCGAGCGCGCTGGCCAAGGCCGGATGGTACTTGCAGACGAAATCGTTGACCACCGGGCAGGTGGAGCGGATGACCGGGTGCCCGTTGCGCTCTGCGTGACGCTGCTCGTAGGCGAGCGCCACCGCCTCCTCGCCCAGCAGGGTGGACTCGACGGCGTGGAAGCCCGCCCGTTCGAGGGCCGACTCGACCTCCGCGGAACTGCGCGGATGCAAGGCGGCCGTGTACTCCGGCGCGAGCAGTGCCACCACCGGACGCTTGCCCGCGAGCACCGAGTCGACGGCTGGACCGCCGTCGCGCACCTTCACAGCGCGATGCGGGCACTCGAGCACGCACAGGCCGCAGCGCACGCACTTCTCGGACATGACCTCGACGCTGCCGTCCTCTGCGATCTTGATCGCGTGCACCGGGCAGCGACGGGCGCACCGCAAGCAGCGCTGGCAGGCGACCTCGTCGATGCTGATCAACGGTGCGAGCGACGTCATCGCGAAGCGCCTCCGAGGCGAGCGTCGCCCTCGTCGCTGTCGACGCCGGGCAAGCGCATCCGGCGCAGGAGTGTGAGCAGCGGCCAGCCGAGCCCGTAGACCACTGCGGCCTCGGAGACCCCGATGCTGACCACCCCGAACGAGTAGAGCACGAGCCAACCGCTCGAGATGCTGATGCCGAACAGCGGTATCTCGCCCACACCGGCGGCGGTGAGCATCGCGGGGAGGTAGGCCGGAACGATGAGTGCGTTGAAGAGCACCGGACCGAGCAGCGCGAGCCACGTCCGGCGCCGGAATCGCCACGTCCACACGGCGCCGAGCAGAGTGCCGAGCGCGCCGAAGACCACGTCGAGAAAGCCGACCGCGCCCATCGACGCGACGCTCGTGAGGTTGGCGAGCGCAGCACCGATCGCGAGACCCGGGATCGCAGCCGGCGAAAGCGCTGCCACGACCACGAGCGCCTCGCTCGGCCGAAACTGGAGCGGGCCCCAGGCGAGGCTGCCGCCGAACTCGATCACGACGAACGTGAGCGCCCCGTAGACGGCCGCGATCACGCCTGCGGTGGCAACGCGCCGGGCGTTCATCGCGGATACGGAACGCGGAGGGCGGCCCGTGCGGCGCGGGCTGCCAGGCCACCGGTGGTGGTCAGCGAACATGCTCTCGATGTCCTCATGTTGTGAGCTCCCCCCGCACGCGGGCACGCGTGCGAAACGCGACTGCGCTATTCACGCCGGACTATACCCTCTCGCGCCGACACCCGTCCCCACGGGCGGCCTCTCAGTGCAGCAGCAGCTCGGCGATCTGGACGGCGTTGAGCGCGGCGCCCTTGCGCAGCTGGTCCGCGACCACCCACAGCGCAAGCCCGTGCTCGACGCTGGTGTCGGCGCGGAGGCGTCCGACGTAGGTGTCGTCGGTTCCCTCGAGCATCGCAGGCATCGGGTAGATCTGGCTGGCCGGATCGTCGAGGACCGTGATCCCCGGAGCCGCCTCGAGCGCCACGCGGGCTTCCTCGACGCTGACCGGAGCAGCGAACTCGACGTTGACGGATTCGGAGTGGCACCGCAGGACCGGGACGCGAACGCACGTCGCGGCGACGGGCAGGTCCGGAAGGTGCATGATCTTGCGCGTCTCCACGACCATCTTCCACTCCTCTTTCGTGGAGGCGTCGTCGAGGAAGACGTCGATCTGCGGGATGCAGTTGAACGCGATCCTATGAGCGAACTCCTTCGGCGTGAAGTCGCGCGCCGCAAGGAAGTCCCCGCTCTGCTCGTACAGCTCGTCCATGGCCGCCTGGCCCGCGCCCGATGCGGCTTGGTACGTGGAGACGACCACACGCTTCATCGGCGCGAGCGCCGCGAGCGGACGGAGCGCCACAACCATCTGGATCGTCGAGCAGTTCGGGTTGGCGATCACGCCGGCGTGCAGGGCGGCGTCCCCGGGATTCACCTCGGGGACGACGAGCGGAACGCCCTCCTCCATGCGGAAGGCGGACGAGTTGTCGATCATGACCGCACCCGCGCCTACCACCGCGTCGCGGAAGCGGCGCGAGACATCCGCGCCCGCGGAGAACAGCGCGATGTCGACGCCCGCGAAGCTGGCCTCGGTCATCTCCTCGATGACCAGGTCGCGATCGGCGAACGGCACGTGCCTGCCTGCAGAACGCGCGGAAGCGAGCGCACGAACGCTGGAGGCCGGGAAGCCTCGCTCGGCGAGTACCTTGAGCATCTCGACGCCGACCGCACCGGTGGCTCCCGCCACCGCGACGACCGGGCGTGCCGGCATCCTTCTCGTCCAGACCATCTACGCCTCACCTCCAGCGGACGGAGAGACTTCGGCGGTGACCGACTCGTCGGCCAGACCGAACGCTGCGTGCAGCGTGCGGACAGCGAGCTCGACCTGGGCGGCGGCGATGACGCAACTGACACGGATCGAGGAGGTCGAGATCATGTCGAGGTTCACTCCCGCCTCCGCGAGCGAGCGGAACATCAGGGCCGCAACGCCCGGATGGGTCTTCATCCCGGCGCCGACCAGCGAGACCTTGGCGACGGACTCGTCGACCGTCCAGTCGCGTGCCCCAAGATGCGCAACGACTTCAGCCACGGCGCGCTTCGCCCGAACGAGGTCGTCCTTCGGCGTGGTGAACGAGATGTCAGTGGTGCCGTCCTCCGACACGTTCTGGATGATCATGTCGACGTTGACGTTGGCGTCGGCGAGCTTGCCGAAGACCTCGGCCGCGACACCGGGACGGTCGGGTACGTCGCGGACGGTCACCTTCGCTTCGGAGGTGTCGTGCGTGACCCCCGAGATGATGGCCTGCTCCATGGTTTCGTCGGCCTCCCTGACGATCGTGCCCGGATTCTCGTTGAACGATGAGCGCACGTGGATGACCACGCCGTGGTTGCGTGCGAACTCCACGCTGCGGAGCTGCAGAACGCGTGCGCCGGTCGCCGCCATCTCGAGCATCTCCTCGTAGGAGATCTCGTCGAGCTTGCGGGCGTGCGGCTCGATACGCGGGTCGGCGGAGAAGACGCCATCCACGTCGGTGTAGATCTCGCAGACGTCGGCGGAGAGCCCCGCGGCCACCGCGACCGCGGTCGTGTCCGAGCCGCCACGGCCGAGCGTCGTGATGTCGCCCTCGGGAGTGAGCGCCTGGAATCCCGCGACGATGGCGATGTAGCCGCGGTCGAGCGCATCGAGCACGCGGTCCGCGTGGATCTCCTGGATCCGCGCCTTCGTGTGCCGGGCATCGGAGACGATGCCGGCCTGCGCTCCCGTGAAGCTCATGGCCTCGTGACCCTCGGCATGGATCGCCATGGCGAGCAACGCGATCGTCACCTGCTCGCCGGTGGCCAGCAACATGTCCATCTCGCGCTCGGGGGGCTCGGAGCTGATGGCCTGGGCCTTCTCGACGAGTTCGTCGGTGACGTCGCCCATGGCGGACACGACCGCGACAACGCGATCGCCCCGCTCCTTGGCGGCTATGAGACGGCGCGCGACCACCTTGATGCGGTCGGTCGTGCCGACCGAGGTGCCACCGTACTTCTGAACGACGATCGCCATATCCCTGACCCCGTACGACGTGTGTTCGCGAGGGCAAGCCGGCATGTGGAGGCCGCCGCGAGTGCGCAGAAGTATACCAGCGAATCCCGGTGCCGAAGCACGGAAGTCATGCGCCGCTCCGGATATGTCAGCTGCAGCGATACAGCTCGAGGAACTCGGCCGAACGGCGCAGCCGTTCCGTCAGGCCGCCCACAGCCTCGCGGTAGAAGTGGTCCACGAGGTTGGCGCCTGTCACGACCCCCATGTCCTCGGAGATGCGGCCGATGATGCGGCGCATCGCCCGGATCTCGTCCTCGCCCCTCCCCGCAAGGTCCCAGTCGGCCTCGAGATGAGCCGATCTGATGGTGAATGCGGGCTCGTTGGCAGCGAGCCACCTGCCCATCTGCGTCTCGAGGTCGCCCGCGAGACGCGGGCCGCCGAGCCGGCGGTACGCGCCGAGCATCCCGTCCACGACGGCCACACAGACTGCGCGCGCCTCATAGGGATCGGGGCTGGGCTCCTCGATGCTCACGTGCTCGCTCGTCTCGTGCTCGTCCGCGAGAACCTGGACGAGCGCCTCAACGACCGTCGGATCGAACTGCGTACCGGCGCACTCCCGCAGCTCGGCGACCGCGCACTCCTCGGAGAAGCCCGAGCGGTACGGACGGTCCGCGATCATCGCCTCGTACGCATCGGTCACCGCGAGCACGCGCGCGAGGAGCGGAATCTCCTCTCCCCGCAGGCCGGCCGGGTAGCCCGTGCCGTCGTATCTCTCGTGGTGGTGACGGACCACCGGTGCGATCGGCCACGGGAAGGCGACGGGGCGCAGGATGTTGGCGCCGATGAGCGGGTGATGCCGCATGACCGCGACCTCTTCGGGCGTGAGTCGTCCTTGCTTGCGCAGGATGTGCCCGCTGATGCCGATCTTGCCGATGTCGTGCAGGTACGACGCCATCTCGAGCGCGGTGCGCTGGTCGTGGGAGAGGCCCATCTTCTCCGCGGTCGCGCGGGCGAACACGGCGACGCGCTCGGAGTGCCCGCGCATGTGCGGCTCCTTGGCGTCGACCGCGGCGGCCAACGAGCGGACCGTGGCGAGGTACGCATCCTGCAGGCTCTCGAACAGCTCGGTGTTCCCGATGGCGATCGCGAGATGGTTCGCGATCGTCGAGAGGAGGCGGACGTCGTCGGACCGGAAGCGGACATCCGGATCGCGGCTGCCGACAGCGATCGCGCCGATGACGCCCTCGGAGGACTGCAGCGGCACGCACACGGCGGCAAGCGCACCGGTCAGGGAGTCGACGTTCGCCATGTCGCTCGGCTTGTGGGGCGGATTGAAAATGAGCGGACGCCCTTGACCGACGACCCACTCCGACATCGAAGCGCGCACGGCGCGCGCATCGGGGGCGTTCACCGCGACACCGCGAGAGGCGCGGAGTCGCAGTTCCGAGGTCGTGTGGTCGCGCAACACGAGGTAGCCCGAGTCGACGCCGAAGCTCCGTAGCGCTGCGTCGAGCGTGGAGTCGAGCAGCGCATCGAGATCGAGAGTCGAGCTGAGCGCGCGGCTCACCTCATAGAGCGTCGTGACCTCGTCGACCTTGCGAGTCAGATCGTCGGTTCGGTGCTGGATCGTCTCGACCATCGTGTTGAAGGCGTTCGAGAGCTCGGCCAGGTCCTTGCGGCTCCCCAGGTGCAGCCGGACGCTCAGGTCGCCGTCTGCGACGCGGCGGGCGCTCGCCGTGAGTTCGTCGAGCGGGGCCTGCGTGCGCGTCGTGACATAGAGGACGAGCGAGATCGTCCCGACAGCGCCGTGGACGGCGAGCATCTTCAGATCGGCGCCGTGGGTGAGCGTGTAGATCGTGCCGGCGGCCGCAACGGCGCCCGCCAGCGCCGATCCGATCGCTGCGACGGTGGTGCGCTTCAGTGGTATGGCGGTCGTGGCGATACGCATGCGCGCTTCAAAGACCCTTCCGTCGAGGAAAGGGACGACAGTACCCCTCACCGAACATCATCGGCATATGCGGCCGAGCCATTAGCGGAAGAAGCGCCCCGCCGGTGACCGGCGGGGCGCTTCGTAGTGACGCGTGGTGGCCCGGCTACTGCCCGCAACGCTTCAGGACGTAGTCGAAGTATCGGTCGACCTCGTCCTGGATCTCGGCGAGCAGCGCCTCGTTGCCCTCCTTGAAGAGGTGCTTGAACCGGCCCTGGGGCTTCAGGAACTCCTCGATGGGCTTGCGGTTCTCGCGCGTCACGCGGCGCGTGGTCATCCTCCACTCGTCGTTCTCGACCTCGAAAAGCGGCCAGAACGCGGTGTCCACGGCGAGCTTCGCGATCTCTACCGTGGCGTCGTAGGGGATGCGCCAGCCGCGGGGACACGGGGCGAACACGTTGATGAACGCGGCACCCTCGGTGTGGAACGCCTTCTCCGCCTTCGCGGTCAGGTCCTTCCAGTCCGAGATGGAGGCCTGCGCCACATACGGGATGTGGTGGGCGGCCATGATCGAGGTCAGGTCCTTGCGCTGCTGCTTCTTGCCCTGGCCGACCTTGCCGACCTCGGACGTGGTCGCCCAAGCGCCGTGCGGCGTGGCGCCGCTGCGCTGGATGCCGGTGTTCATGTAGGCGCCGTTGTCGTAGCAGACATAGACCATGTCGTGCCCGCGCTCCATGGCACCGGACAGCGACTGCAGACCGATGTCGTAGGTGCCGCCATCGCCGCCGAACGCGACGAACTTCATCTTCTTGTCGGCCGGGATCTTGCCGGCACGCTGCAGCGCCTTGAAGGCGGACTCAACGCCGGAGATCGTGGCGGCGGAGTTCTCGAAGGCGTTGTGGATGAACGGGGTCTTCCACGAGGAATACGGATAGATCGTCGTGGAAACCTCGAGGCAGCCCGTCGCGCAGCCTGCGACGATGGGCACGTCGCCCGCCCCGAGCAGCACCTGACGAACAGCGATCGACGCGCCACAACCGGCGCAGAGGCGGTGACCGCCTTCGAGACGGTCCTCGCGGTGGGAGAGCTCACGAATCGTTGCCATGATGCCTCCCTCCTACCGTGCGCCGAGGTAGACGAGGCCCGCGGGCTCCGCCGTGCCGGCAGCGATGTCGGACAGGTCCGTGTACACGCGCTCGATGAGTTCCGTCTTCACGTCACTCCCGCCGAGTCCGTAGATGTAGTTCACGACGGCGGGGCGGTCGGTCGCGTCGTAGAGCGCGCTGCGGGTCTCGAGGAACAGCGGACCACCCTCGGCACCGAAGCTCTCGGAACGGTCGAGGACCGCGACGGCCTTGACGCCTTCGAGGGCGGCGGCCAGTTCCGCATGCGGGAACGGACGGAAGCAGCGGATCTTCACGACGCCGGCCTTGACGCCCTTCGCGCGCATCTCGCGGGCGACGTGGCGGCTGTTGCCGGCCGTGGAACCGATGACCACGATCGCGATCTCGGCGTCTTCCATTCCGAAGGTCTCGATCATGCCGAACGGGCGGCCGCAGAGCGCCGACCACTCCGCGCCGATCTCGTTGATGACGCCGCGGCTGCGCTCGATCGCCATGCGCTCGCTGCGCTTGAACTCGAAGTAGGGACCGCCGAGGCCGGCGAAGTTGCCGTGGCTCACGGGGTGCTCGGTGTCGAGCAGTGCGAACTGCGGGACGTAGCTGCCCACGAACGCGGCGACCGTCTCGTCGTCCATGACCTGGGCGCGATCGATCGAGTGGGTCGTGATGAAGCCGTCGGCGGTGGTCATGACCGGGAGCAGCACGTCCGGATGCTCCGCGATGCGGAACGACATGACCGTGTTGTCGTAGGCCTCCTGCGCCGTCTCGGCGAACAGGATGATCCAGCCCGTGTCACGGGCGCCCATGATGTCGCTGTGGTCGCAGTGGATGTTGATCGGGGCGGACAGCGCGCGGTTCGCGTTGAACATCACGATCGGGAGTCGCATGCCGGCTGCGACGTGCAGCTCCTCCCACATGAGCGCGAGGCCCTGCGAGGAGGTGGCGGTCGCAACGCGCGCGCCGGCCGCCGAAGCGCCGATCGCGGACGACATCGCGGAGTGCTCGGACTCCACGTTCACGTACTCGGCATGCATGCGGCCGTTGGCGACGAACTTCGCGAGCTCCTCGACGACAGTCGTCTGCGGAGTGATCGGGTAGGCCGGGATCACGTCCGGAGACGCCTGCCGGATCGCTTCGGCAACGAGCACGTTGCCCGTGACGGCAATGGTCTTCTGCGTCGGCATCTAGCGGGTCACCTCCGGCAGTTCGCAACCCTCGGGAACCATCGTGATGGCGTCCGCAGGGCAGGCCTTGGCGCAGACGCCGCAACCCTTGCAGTGGTCGTAGTTGAAGGTCGTGACCTTCTCATCCGCCACGTTCACGGCGCTGTCCGGGCAGTAGATCCAGCAGAAGAGGCATTGCGTGCACTTGGCGTCGTCGCGCACCGGGCGCTGGCTGCGCCATCCGCCGGTCACGTAGTCACGCGAGTTGCCGGCGTCCGGGATGACGGCGCCACGCGGGAACTCGTCGCTCTTCCACTCGTTGATGCGGGAGATGTCCCAGCTCACGAGGCCTGCACCTCCTCGTACGCGCGGGTCACGGATGCGATGTTCGCATCGATGACCTCCTGAGCGAACTTCTTGCCGAACGTCTTCGCCAGGTGAGATGTCACCTGGTCGAGCGTGAAGAGGCCGGTGACCTTCGCGAGCGCGCCGATCATCGGCGTGTTCGGCATGTCGCGCTTCAGGGTCTCCTGCGAGATGCCCGAGGCATCGACCGTGGCGACCGTGCCGTGTGCGATCCCGAGCGCTTCGCGGACCGCCGCAGGCGGCGTGCAGGTGTTGACGATGATGATGCCGTCGCTGCGAAGTCCGCTGGCAACGTCGACGATCGGAAGAAGCGACTCGTCCAGCACCACGATCACGTTCGGGAACTCGATGTTGTTGTGGATCTCGATCGGGTCCGGGCTGATGCGCGTGAACGCCTGGATCGGCGCACCCATGCGCTCAGGACCGTACTCAGGCATCGCCTGCATGTACATGTCGAGCTCGAGTGCGGTCTCGGCGACGAGCTTCGCCGCGGTGACCGCGCCCTGGCCCGCGCGCGCATGCCAACGGATCTCCGTCAGCTGCTGCTGCATGCCAGCCCCTTTCTCATGACGAGTCTCCGGTCCCCGGCGGACCGGAATGCGACACCCGTAGAGGCCACGCGCGTACGCGCGCGCCCGATTGGCCGAGTGTCCGCTCACCATAGGGGCGCGGACACGGTGTGCGGCAGGATGACATCAGTGAACGAGCACGAATCGTCGGTGAACGGTAGACAGAATATGGCAACGGCGCTCCTCCCCGGAAGGTGGAGCGCCGTTCGTTCGCATCGGCAGCGAGCCTACTTGAAGGCGCCCGACGTGTAGAGCAGAACGCCGAGGACGGAGTTCACGATGCTGACCAGAAGACCGATGCCGCCGCACACCATGCCGGCGATGGCGAAGCCGCGCTTCGAGCTCTTGAGGCTCATCCCGCCGGTCACGAGCGCGGTGATGCCGAGCCCGATGCCGACGATCGCGATGCAGATGCCGAAGAAGCTCGCGATGCCGCACACGAGCGACGCGGTGGCAAGGCCCTTCTTGTCCTGCTCGCCCGGCATCGGCGCGGGCGCGGGGTACCCACCCGGGTACGGCGGTGCGTACTGGGGGGCGGGTGGTGCGGGAGGCGCGTACTGCGGCGCAACCGGTGCAGGCGGCGCGGGAGGCACGGGCTGTGCCGGAGGCACGTAGGGGGCCTGCGCCATCGGAGGAGCGGGCGGCGCGTACTCGGGTGCGGGCGGCGCTGGCGGGACCGGCGGCGCATACTCGGGCGCTTCGGGCGCCGGCGGGACCGGCGCTGCAGGCGGTGCGTACTCAGGTGCAGGCGGTGCTGGGGGTGCGGGCGGTGCCGGCACCTCCGGCTCGGTCGGAATGCCCTGCTCGTCGCTCATGGTCGTCCCCCTGTCATCGGTGCGAGGCGGTCCCCTGCCCCGGCCGCCGCGGCGTTTCCTCGGCTCTACTCAAGCACGAATGCGGTCGCCTTACCAGCGTCTGGGGAACTTCTCCCCGCTTCCAGCCTCGCGCGCTACATCTCCCGTCGTGCCTCGAGCGCGCGGCCGAGCGTCACCTCGTCTGCGAACTCGAGGTCGCCTCCGACGGGAAGCCCCGACGCGATCCGCGTGACGCGGATGCCGAGCGGCTTGATCAACCGCGCCAGGTAGAGCGCGGTGGTCTCGCCCTCGACGTTCGGGTTCGTCGCGATCACGACTTCCTTGACGGTGTCGTCGGCAAGGCGGGCGAGCAGCTCGTGCACCCGCAGCTGCTCCGGGCCGATGCCGTCGATGGGCGAGATCGCGCCTTGGAGCACGTGGTAGTAGCCGCGGAACTCGCCGGTCCGCTCGATCGCGACCACGTCGCGCGGCTCCTCCACGACGCAGAGCACCGACGCGTCGCGCCGGACGTCCGCGCAGTACTCGCACAGGTCCTCCGCCGCGAAGTTGAAGCAGCGCGAGCAGAAGTGGATCTGGCGCTTGACCTCCGAAATGGAGTCCGCGAGCCGCTGCGCCGCCTCGTCGTCGCCCTTGAGGATGTAGAAGGCGAGGCGCTGCGCCGACTTTGGCCCGATGCCCGGCAGGCGCTCGAGTTCCTCGAGGAGTCGTGCGATCGGTTCGGCGTAGAACGACACTGCTAGAACCCGAGTCCGCCGGGCAGCCCGAGGCCGCCCATGGCACGCTGCATCTTGGAGTTCTGGAGGTCTTGGGACTGGCGGATCGCCTCGTTCACCGCCGCGACGACCATGTCCTGGAGCATCGTGATGTCGTCGGGGTCCACGGCGCGCGGGTCGATCACGACATCGGTCACCACGAGATCGCCGGTGATCGAGACCTTCACAGCACCTCCACCGGCCGACGCCGTCACGAGGTCGCTCTTGAGCTCCTCCTGGACGCGGGCCATCTCGGCCTGCGCGCGCTGCAACTGCTTCATGGCAGCCGCCTGATTCATGTTCGGCTTCACTCATTCACCTTCCGTGTCTTCGTTGGTGGTGGCGCTGACCACTTCAGCCCCGAGGCCCTCGATCAGCATCCGGTCGATTGAATCGCCGTCCGGGTCCGGCGCCGCGGTAGCGCTCGGATGGGGCGGCGCGATGGGACGGGGCGGCGCCTGCTCGGGGCCGTCGAACTCGAAATCGTCGGCGCTGCGGCGTACCGCTCCCCTGCCCAACTGGTAGCGGATCGCCACATGCCAGCCGAGGATGTCGCGCACGGCCGCGCGCACGAGCGCGCGCACGTCCTCCTCTTCGGCACGTCTCACGAGGACCTTGCGGCTCGCGTCGAACTCGATGACGACGGTGTCGCCGTCGACGTCCGGCTCCGTGTCGAGGAACAGCTTGCTCGCCGCAGGGCGCTCTTCCTTGATGGCGCGGATGATGTCGGGCCAGCGGCGGCGCAGTTCGCCGACATCGAAGGGCCCACCGGGTGCGGCGGCGGGCACCGGCTTCGGTGCTGGCGCGGGAGCCTCCTCCGGCACCGCGGGCTCCGCGTGCAGCGCGGGCTTCGGAGCAGCGGAAGCCGGCGCGGAGGGCGCGGGAGCGGGCGTCGGCGTCTGGCCGGCCGGATTCGCCACTGGCGCCGGGGCGGGCTTCGCCGTCCGGGGCGCCTCGGGCACGACGGCGACCGGCGCGACGGGTGCGGTCGTCACGGGCGCACCCGCCTCCAGGGCGGCGACGCGCTCGGCGAGCGATTCGAGCGTGAGGTCCGATTGCGGCCGCGCGATGCGCGCGAACGCGACCTCGAGCGCGAGACGGGCGTCGGGGGCCCAGCGCAGCTCGGCCTGCAGCCTGCCGAGCTCGTCGAGCACGCGCGCGAGCCGGTCGGCGCCGAAGCGCGTTGCTTGCGTCCGGATCCGGGCGAGGTCGGCCTCGGTGGTGTCGATGATGCCTGCCGTCTCCGGCGTGACTGCGCTCACGTACAAGTCGCGCACATGCGCGGTCAGCGCGCGGATGAACTCCGCGACGTCGTGCCCCGACTCGGCGAGGTCGTCCACGAAACCGAACAGCCCCGCCACGTCGCGGTCGGCGAGGAGCCCAGCCGCCTCGAACAGGCGCGCCGTGTCCACCTCACCGAGGAGTCCCTCCACGTCCGCCACCGCGACCGACTTCCCGGTGAAAGTGGCGAGCTGGTCGAGCGTGCCGATCGCGTCGCGCATCCCGCCCGCAGCATGGCGCGCGATGAGCGTGAGCGCCCCGTCTTCGACCGCGATCTCCTCGGAACGCGCGATGAACTCGAGGCGCCCGACGATGTCGTCGGTACCGATGCGACGGAAGTCGAAGCGCTGGCAGCGCGAGTGGATCGTCTCGGGCACCTTGTGGGGATGCGTGGTGCACATGACGAAGACGGTCTTGGCCGGCGGCTCCTCGAGCGTCTTGAGCAGCGCGTTGAACGCCGAGGTCGAGAGCATGTGGACCTCGTCGATGATGTAGACCTTGTAGCCGCCGCGCGTGGCGGCGTAGTTGACCTTGCTGATGACCTCTTCGCGCACCGCATCAACGCCCGTGCGCGACGCCGCGTCGAGTTCGTAGACGTCCGGGTGGCGTCCCTCGGTGATCTCGCGGCATTGCTCGCAGGTGTTGTCCGGATCCGGCGTCGGACCATTCTCGCAGTCGAGCGCCTTTGCGAGGATGCGCGCGGTGGTCGTCTTGCCTGTCCCCCGTGGTCCCGAGAAGAGGTACGCGTGGGCGACGGAGCCTTCGGCGACCGCGTTGCGCAGGGTGCGCGTCACGTGGTCCTGCCCGACGACGTCGGCGAAGACCTGCGGACGGTAGATGCGGTAGAGAGACTGGTGCGCCATGGATGGTCGCTGACCCTTCGATGCTCGGGGTTTCCCGATGCGAGAAGTATACAGGGGCGACATGACACCGGCGCCGCGCGCCGGACCCCGGACACCCATCAGTGACCGCTTATGGCTGCTGCCTTCCGGCCCTGACCAGGTTCACGGTATGACGCCATCCGAGGCCCGGCGCGAGGCGCCGGCGGACACGTAGTGTAGCACCCATCGCCCGCCTCGCAGGCCTCTGGGGTATGTAGCACCTGTCCGCCGGCACGGAGGAGGTGCGTCATGTTCGTCGAGAGCAACGCATACGATGAGGGATCGATGATCCCTCCGCGTTTCGCGACCCGGAAGGTTGCGGGCGGTACCGGCGCGTCGGTGCCCCTGCGCTGGGAGAACGAGCCCGCTGGCACACGCTCCTACGTGCTCACGATGATCGATCACCACCCCGTCGCCCACGAATGGTTGCACTGGCTTGTGGTCGACATCCCGCTGGGCGCCCATGAGCTTCCCGAGGGCGCCTCGCGCACCGGTGCGATGCCGGCGGGTGCCATGGAGCTCGGCAACACGGGTGGTCGTGCCGGCTACGGCGGCCCGCAGCCACCGGTCGGAAGCGGCCCGCACCGCTACGAGGTCACCATCCACGCGCTGGACGTGCCACGCCTGGGCGTACACGCGGACGCCACGCTCGGCGAGGTCCGAGCCGCGATGCACGGGCACGTGCTCGGGACGGCTTCTCTCACGGGGTACTTCGAGCAGTAGCCGGAGCGCTCGGGATCGCGGGCGAGCCAGCGTGCGCGAGCCGCGTGCACGCGATACGCTGCACCAATGGAACACGCTACCCCGCTGCTGCGCCTCACCGACTGCACCGTCGTTCGCGACGGTCGTCCCATCCTGTCGATCGACGAGCTCGTGCTGAACGCCGGGGAGCACGTGGCGATCCTCGGGCCGAACGGGGCGGGCAAGTCGACGCTCATACGACTGCTCACCCGCGATGTTCGTCCGCTCGCACACGACGACGGCTCTCCTGCAGTGCTGCTGATGGGGCGGGAGCGGTGGGCCATCGCCGACGCCCGCAAGGTGATGGGGGTCGTGTCGGACGCCCTGCAGGAGGACTACGACCTCGCCGTGAGCGTTCGCGACGCGGTCACCAGCGGCTTCTTCGGGTCGATCGGGCTCTACCGCCACCAGAACGTGACGCCGGAGATGCTGGGGCGCGTCGAGGAGCTGCTGGAGCTGCTCGGCATCACCCGTCTCGCGGACCGCACGATGGAAACGCTCTCCACCGGAGAGGCGCGGCGCGCGCTCATCGCCCGCGCGCTCGTGCACGATCCGGCGATCCTCGTGCTCGACGAGCCGACCGACGGTCTCGACCCATCCGCTCAGTACCACGTGCTGCGCGCCATCAGCGATGTCGCGCGCGCGGGCAACGCCGTCGTGCTGGTGACGCACCATGTCTCCGACATCGTGCCCGAGGTAACCCGGATCGTGACGTTGAAGGACGGTCGCGTGGCCGGCGACGGCCCCAAGGCGGACCTGCTCACCGGGATGTCGATGGCCAGGCTGTTCGATATCCCGGCGACCATACAGGAACGAGACGGCTGGTACCGCCTCTGGTAGGTTCGGAGAAGTCGGCGTCGTGAGGATGGGACCGACGCGAATGCGCTGGCGGAAGGGGCATCATGCACCTCGAGGAGTATCAGCGAAAGCGTGACTTCTCCGTCACGACCGAGCCGTCGGGAGGACCTGGAGCGCCCGCGCGCGACGCGCTCACGTTCGTCATCCACAAGCATGCCGCCCGCGCGCTGCACTACGACCTGCGCCTCGAGGTCGACGGCGTGTACGCCTCATGGGCCGTGCCCAAGGGTCCGTCGCTCGACCCCGCCGACAAGCGTCTTGCGATGCACGTGGAGGACCACCCGCTGGAGTACGGCACGTTCGAGGGCACCATCCCGGAGGGCGAGTACGGTGGGGGCACGGTGATGGTCTGGGACCGCGGCACGTTCGAGCCGCTCTCCGACCCTGCCACGGCGATCGTCGCGGGCCACCTGAAGTTCCGCTTGGAGGGTACGAAGCTCGCCGGCCGGTGGGCGCTCGTCCGCATCAAGGCGCGTCCGGGAGAGCGTCAGCAACCGTGGCTGCTCGTGAAGGACCGTGACGAGCATGCTCGCCCGCGCGCCGAGTACGACGTGCTCGAAGCCGAGCCGGATTCCGCCGCGAGCGGGCGAACGATGCAGCAGATCGCCGCCGGGAGCCCGACCGCGCCATGAGCGCCGGCCCTCTGGTCGTCGCCGGAGTGAAGGTCACGCATCCCACCCGAGTCCTCCAGCCGGCCGGGATCACGAAAGCGGAGCTCGCCCGCTACTTCCACACGGTCGCCCCCTCGATGCTGCCGCACCTCGCTGGACGCGCCCTCACGATCGTGCGATGCCCGCAGGGCCCTGAACAAGGACCGGCGTGCTTCTACCAGCGCCATCCCGAACAGCGCGGCTGGCCGCCGCAGCTGCCGGCGCTGACGATCGAGGAGCCCGGCGGGCCCGCGACTTACTTCCGCGTCGATGACGTCGCGGGCCTCGTCGCGCTCGCGCAACTCGGGACGCTCGAGGTGCACACGTGGAGTTCGCGCGCGTCGGACCCCGAGCGCCCCGACCGCGTCATCTTCGATCTCGATCCGGGCCCTGGCGTCACCTTCGATGAGGTGGTGGCCGGCGCCCGTCTCGTGCGCGACGCACTGGACGCCCTCGGGTTTGCCGCCTTCGTGAAGACGACAGGCGGGCACGGGTTGCACGTCGTCGCTCCGATCGCGCCCGCCGCAACGTTCGAAGAGGCGCGCGCCTTCGCCAGGAGCGTCGTCGATGCTCTCGTGCTCGAGCACCCCGATCGCTTCGTCGGTCGGATGGCGAAGGTGGAGCGGCCCGGCCGCGTGTTCATCGACTACCTGCGCAACGCGCACGGCGCCACCGCAGTCGCCGCCTACTCCACCCGCTCGCGCCCCGGCGGAACGGTGAGTGTGCCCGTCTCCTGGGAAGAACTCGGCGGCATCGATCCGGCGGCCTTCGACATCCGCAGCGTGCCTGCTCGCCTCGCAGCCCTCGAACACGATCCGTGGGAGGGCTACGAAGCGGCTGCCACTCATCTTCCGACCGATTCCTGACGATACATGCACAAGAGCCGAGAATACTCGGCCGCACGGCGGTATCGGATGGAGTTGAACGCTCGGAATGACAACGGCACACGGACACGGCAACTACTGCGAGCGGTGCGGCACGGCACTCCTGCCAGCCGACCCCGCGCCTCTGTGTGCCGCGTGCTGGGCGAGCGACACCAACGTCTCCGCACCGTCGCTCATGCTCCGCAGCGTCTCGGACTGGAACGGCTCGACTCCGTCGCGTCCCGCCTCGACTCGCTCCAACCGCGAGCAGGACTCCGGCATCGGACTCGAGTATGCGGATCCCAACGGCACGTTCGCAAAGGCGCGCAGGCGCCGCAATCGCCGTGTCACGCTCGCCTTCGCCGCCGTGATGGCCGCTGCGATGCTGTTCGCGATCGTGCCGGCAGCCGTTTCGAGCACGACTCCGGGACCGGTCCACCTGGGCGTTCAGGCCACGGACAAGGGCACCGACGCCTGCCTCCAGAACCTCTACACCCTCGCCGCGGACAAGAAGGCCGGGCGCCCGTCGCCGGCCAACATCACCTGCCCGCAGTGCGGCAAGCCCTACATCTACACCCAGTACCAGGGGATCACGACGATCTCGTGCCCGAGCCCTGAGAACCACGGGCACACGCGCATCTACATCACGACGGATCAGATGGTCCCGGTCGTCAACTGACGCGCACTCAGCTCTGCCCCGCTGCGCCCCCACACGCTCCAGCCACGCGCGCAGCGAACCGCACACCGCCGACACGCGGATCACCACGCAACGTCCTTCCGGCTTCGGGGTATGTCCACACACGTGGCGTCACTTCCGGTACGCCGAGTAGCGCGCGCTACCATCGACGCGACGCCGTCTCGATGAGGGAGCAGGACATGGACGCACTCGAAGCCATCCGTTCGCGCAGGTCGATACGCCGCTACACCGACGACCCCGTCACCGACGACGAGGTCCACGCCCTGCTCGAGGCGGCGATGTGCGCTCCCTCCGCCTTCGGCCAGCGCTCGACCCGCTACGTCGTGGTCCGCGACCAGGCGACGCGCGAGTTGCTTGCGAACGCCTCGAAGTGGGCCGCCCCGGCCGGGCGCGCCCCCGTGGCGATCGTGGTGTGCGGCGACACCGGCGCCGAGCGCTATCCGGGCACCTACTTCGTGCACGACGGCGTCGCGGCGCTCGAGAACCTGCTCACGGCCGCCAACGCGCTCGGGCTCGGCGCCGTCTGGATCGGTGTGCACCCGTGGGAGGATCGCATGGCGGCCGTGCGCGACGCGGTCGGCCTGCCGGAGGGCGTCGTGCCGGTGGCGACGGTCGCACTCGGACGCCCGGCCGAGGTCCGCGAAGCGCCGGACCGCTTCGAAGCGGAATTCGTGCACCTCGAGCGCTGGTAGGCGACCACGCCGGCGGCCGCTGGGCGCAGCCTATCGAGGGTAAGTGAAGATTTAGCCTTTGAGGTGCTGTGCAGCGCGGTCCAGTAGGGGAAACCTTATGCGTGGCGTGTGTCGCGCATATGTCATGTCACTGGCGTGCGCGCGCCTCGTCTGAACACGTACGAGCGTGAGTGACATCGTCGGACATCGATCCAGGAGGTACCTATGAGGGAGATCCTGTACGTCGACATGTCGACCCTTTCGGTCGAACGCAAGCCGGTCCCCGGGAAGTGGGCGCGCTACGGAGGCCGAGCGCTCACCGACGCGATCGTCTTCGACATGGTTCCCGCCACCGCCGACCCGATGGGCGAAGAGAACGTCCTCGTCTTCGCACCCGGGTTCCTCGGCGGTACCACAACCCCCAACGGCGGCCGGCTCTCCGTCGGCGCCAAGAGCCCGCTCACGGGCGGCATCAAGGAATCGAACTCCGGTGGCCAGGCCGCGCACGCCTTCGGCAAGATGGGGATCGCAGCGGTCGTCATCACGGGCAAGCCGGCCGATCCGACGGCGCGCTTCATGCTCAGCATGGAGGCCGATGGCTCGACCAGACTCGAACACGTGGACGAATGGGCCGGTCTCGGCAACTACGCGCTGGCCGACAAGATCAAGGCCCTGCGTCCTGAGGACGACCGCTTCGCGACTATCACCAACGGCCCCGCGGGTGAGGCCGGCATGAAGGCCGCCGGCATCGCCGTCACGGACATGAAGGGTATCCCGAACCGGTTCGCCGGCCGCGGCGGCCTTGGCGCCGTCATGGGCACCAAGGGCATCAAGGCCATCGTCGTTTCCGACAAGGGCCTCGGCTACCTCGAGCATGCCGACAAGGACGCTTTCAACGCCGCGATGAAGCGGTTCAGCAGCGCGCTGACGACCCACCCGGTCTCCGGCCAGGGTCTGCCGACGTTCGGCACCAACGTGCTCACGAACATCCTCAACGAGGCGGGCGGCCTGCCGACCCGCAACTTCTCCTCGGGTCACTTCGAGGGCGCCGAGGGCGTGTCCGGCGAGAAGCAGCGCGAGGTCACCCTCGAGCGGGGCGGCAACGTGAAGCACGGCTGCCACACCGGCTGCGTGATCCAGTGCTCGCGCTACTGGGTCGACAAGGATGGCAACTACGTCACCAAGGGCCCGGAGTACGAAACGGCTTGGGCCTTCGGCACCGACTGCGGCATCGACGACATGGACACTGTGGCGGCCCTCGACCGCATCTGCGGCGACTACGGCCTCGATACCATCGAACTCGGCGGCACGATGGCCGTCTACATGGACTCAGGCGCGATCTCGTTCGGCGACGGCCCCGCGGCCATCAAGGCCCTCAAGAGCGTCTTCGAGGGTGGCGAGCCGGGCCGCGTGCTGGGCGACGGCGCTGAGGCCACGGGCAAGAAGTTCGGCGTCGCGCACATCCCGGTCGTGAAGCACCAGTCGATGCCGGCCTACGAGCCGCGCGCCGTCCAGGGCATCGGCGTCACCTACGCGACCTCCACGATGGGCGCCGACCACACCGCCGGCTACACCATCACGGCAAACATCCTCGGCGTCGGCGGAACCGTCGACCCGCTCAAGCCGGAAGGCCAGGCCGAGCTTTCGAAGAACCTGCAGATCGCGACGGCCATGCTCGACGCCGTCGGCCTCTGCATCTTCGTCGCCTTCCCCGCGCTCGACATCCCCGACGTGCTCGTCGCGCTGAACGAGATGGTCGAGGCGCACACCGGTGAGAAGTGGGGCATCGACGGCCTGCTCGAGGTCGGCAAGGAAGCCCTCACGTTCGAGCGTCTGTTCAACGAGGGCGCCGGCTTCGGCCCCGAGGACGACCGCCTGCCCGCGTGGATGAAGACCGTCCCGCTGCCTCCGCACAACACGGTGTTCACCGTGACCGATGCGGATCTCGACTCGGTGTTCGACTTCGTCCCCGAGACCGCGAAGAAGATGGGCCTGCGCTAGGGGCTCGCGTTTCGCGTGTGACGAAAGGGGCGCCGCCGGGAGACCGGCGGCGCCCCTTTCGCGTAACTCGCTCCGCGGCACGCCGTTCGCTCGGAAGCGCTGGTAGAATCACGAGAGTGGTCTCCCCACGGATCGGAGTGCGCGCGATGAAGGTCGATGTAGCGCTGTTCGCATACCTGGCCGACTACCAGCCCGACAAGGCCGGCGGCAGGCACGCGCGCGTCTTCGATCTCGCGGACGGCACGCTCATTTCCGACGTGATCGCGCAACTGCGGCTCCCCGACCAGCCGCGCATCGTCTTCATAAACGGCCGGCACGCGCCGGAGACCGCCGAGTTGCACGACGGCGACCGCCTCGCGATATTCCCGCCGATCGCAGGGGGATAGCGGGCGGGCGGGGGTCGCAGGAACCTGAGGAATGGCAAGGGCCGGGGCACATCGCCCCGGCCCTTCTGTGCGTCCCGCCTTGCGCCCGCTGCTACTCGGCGTAGACGCGCACCTTCTCGCCGTCCTTGCCGTCCACGTTGATCTCCATCTCTCGAAGCGCCTCGATGAGCTCGTCGATGTCCTCCGGCTTGAAGTTCGTGAAGTCGATCGAGATGCCCTTCTCGGTCATCTGCTCGTTGATCTCGTCCATCGCCTGCGGCGGGATGAGCGACGTCAGCTTCAGGCCGCTTCTCACCAGCGCCAGCGGGACCTTCACGTCGACCTTCTCGCCCTCGTTGCCGTCCACCTTCACGTGCAGGTACTTCGGCAGTGCGTTGAGCAGCGGCGACGGGTCGCCCTTGATCATCGAAGGAGCCACTGCGGCGGCGGGCGCCTCGGCCTTCCGGGAGTCGAGGGCATCGAGCAGCCGTTCGGCTTCTTCGGCGTTGATCTTGCCTTCGGCGAGCATGTTCAGGATTCGCGCACGGTCCTCACTCATCTTCTTCACCTTTCAGTTCACACCAGGTCGATGTCGACGATGGTGTCGTTGGAATGAACGTGCACCGTCGTGCCGCGGGTCGCACCCAAGACCCCGAAGCAGCGGAGCAGGAGCAGTGTGTAGTGGTGGTACGGCTGGCCGCTCAGGAAGAGCACCACGTCGGTCAGCGTCGTGATCACGAGCACCAGCACCACGATCGGCAGGAGGATGAGCCACACGAGGAACAGCGGCAGCCAGATCCCGAACCCGGGCTTCTCCAGCGTGCCGAAGCGCAGGTACAGCAGCATCGGGGGGAACATCAGCGCCTCAACCTCTCCGCAGCTTCGTCCGCCGAGATCTCACCGCGCTCGAGGAGTGTGAGGACATCGTCCTCCGCGGCCGGTGCGGGGGCCTCGACGGTCACCTCCACCAAGCTCAACTGCTCGGCGATGCGGTTCAGGCGATTCTTCACCGTCGGGTAGCTCACGCCGAACGCCTTCTCCATGTCCTTGATCGAGCCGTGGCTGCGCACGAACTCGCTCACGAACACCTGGTCCTCGTAGCGCAACCGGGCGAGCGGCGGCAGCTCGAACTCGCCTTCGATCGCGACACCACTCTTCTCTAGCCGCACGCGGGTGACGAGGAATCGCTGACCCCCCGTGAGATCGGTCAGCTCGTGCCACTCGTTGCTCATCGCGTTCACCTCCCCTGTCCTTGTGTTCGAGGACATCCTAGTGCCGCGACATTGATAAAGTCAAGTACTAACTTAAGAAACTCAATGTCCCGCGTGTCGGGAGTCGCGTGTCGGCGGGTGTGCCTGGACCACGCACGGGGACGCGACGACGCAGCACGCGGATGCGTGGCGTGGTGTGCGGCTTGTGGGGGAAGCGCCGGGAGCGAAGAGCCGCCTACTTCTTCTTCCACGGGACGGGCCGCACGGGCGGTGCCGCATGGGTATCGCCCACGGGGCTCGCGAGCCGGCGCTCCAGCTGCGTGAAAGCAGCGATCACCTCAGGCGCCTCGAAGGCACGGTTGCGCTTGCCGATCGTGACCTGTCGCAGGATCTTGGCCTTCACGAGCTCCTCGATCGCCGTGTTGGCGGCGGTGAAGCTGCGGTCCAGGATGCGCGCAGTCTCGTTCACGGTGAGCACGACCGTACGCGGCAGCGCCTCGATGAGCAGGTCGACCGACGACCCGCGGCGCACCGGGGCCAGCCGCTCGCGCCACTGTTCCTGGAGCGAGCTGACGCGCTCCTCGAAGAGCATGGCGTCGGCGACTGAACGGGTGCACGCCTTTGCGAAGAAGGTGACCCACGCGTCAACGCCCGCGATCGCTTCCGGGCTGTCCGTCGGCGACTTCGAGTGGAAACCGTCGAGGGCCTTGATGTAGTCGTCCTTGAGCGTCGCGAGGACGAGCGACACCGGCGGCGACCAAGAGGGCGCAAGGCCCCGTCTGCGGAGCATGACATGGATCATCGCGCGGCCGGTCCGTCCGTTGCCGTCGACGAAGGGGTGGATCGTCTCGAACTGCGCGTGCGCGATGGCGGCCTGCGCCACTGCCGGCAGCGACTTCTCGTTGCAGAAGGCTGCGAGATCGGCGAGCAACGCGGGCACCTCTTCGGGCGGCGGCGGAACGAAGGCGGCGTCACAGGGGTTGTACGCGTTGCCGCCGATCCAGCTCTGCCCCGCCCGCAGCTTGCCCGCGTGCTGCTTCAGGTCCGAAGCGCGAAGCACCCGCTCGTGGATGCGAAGGATCGTCTGGTCCGTCACCGTCGCCTCGTAGTCCGCGAGCTCCATCGCGAGGTTCATCGCGTCGATGTTGGCGAGCACTTCCTCCGCGACGTAGTCGGGCTTGTCGCCGATGTCGAGGTCGCGCGCAGCCTCGGCGTGGAGCAGACGGTGCGCGCCGATGACGACGCCTTCGATGCGGGACGACGCCTGCGCCTCCGCACGCAGCAGCAGCCGTGCGAGCCCGTCGGTGCGGTCGAGCACCACGGCCGTGGAACTGAGCCCCCGTATCGCGGTCTCTGCCTCGGCCACGGCAGCAAGGCACTCGCCCGTGAATGTGAACCGGCGGCCGGAGAGCAGTTCGGGGACGTAGGCCTCGAACTCACAGGTGGTCTGCACCTTCCCCCTGATGCCTGACTCCTGGGTGACCCATTGCTTCCGGATGAATCGCGGCATGTCTGTCTCCCTGAGGCGGCTTCCGCATTCGCGAACGTGCTGTTGCAGTTTAGCCTGCTAACCTTGAATAACGATACGGGCGGGCGAAGCTTCGTCGGCCAGCGGCGGTGTGTGACCCGCGAACGGTATTCGGCGGGTCGGAGCTTGCCGAGATCCCCTCTTGACCCTGACGTTACGTCAGGGTCTACGCTTGCCCGGAAGGAGGTGAACGGCGATGGCTCTGACGGTTGGAGAAGTAGCCGAACTCGCATCGGTCAGCGTCCGGACGCTGCACCACTACGACGAGATCGGCCTGCTCACTCCCTCGGTGCGCACCGAGAGCGGATACCGGCTGTACGGCGACGCGGACATCGCTTCGCTCCAGCAGGTCCTGTTCTTCAAGGAGCTCGGGTTCCCGCTGGGCGAGATCGCCCGCATCATGCACGACCCGTCGTTCGACCGCCTCGAGGCGCTGCGCCTGCAGCGCCGGATGCTCGAAGACAAGGCGGCGCAGCTCACCCTCATGGTCGAGGCTGTGGACGCCGCCATCGATGCAGAGAAGGGAGGTGTCACGTTGGACGCAAAGGACAGACTCGAAGTCTTCGGCGACTTCGACCCGGCCGACTACGAGGACGAGGTCAAGGAGCGCTGGGGCAACACCGATGCCTACGCGGAGTCCGCTCGACGGACGAAGCGCTACACGAAGGACGACTGGAAGCGCTACAAGGCAGAGGCCGAGGCGAACGGCGTGGCGATGGTGGAACTCTACGACGCCGGTGTGGCGCCCGACGACCCCCGCGCCATGGACGTGGCCGAAGAGGCGCGCCTGCTGATCGACCGCTGGTTCTACACCTTGTCGCGCGAGGCGCACACGCACCTCGGCGACATGTACGTCGCCGATCCCAGGTTCAAGGCGTACTACGAGAAGATGCGCGAGGGCCTCGCGCAGTGGTTCCGCGACGCCATCAAGGCGAACGCGAAGCGCGGCGAGTAGCCGCCCGACGCGCGCGAAAGGCGGCCCTGTCCCCTTCCCGGGGGCGGGGCCGCTCTCGCGCTAGGGCTGGACCGAGACGAGCTCGAGGAGCTCGACGACCAGCGATGCGGCGCCGGTGCGACGCGCGTTCATCGCAGCGCAGTGAGCACGACGGCGACGAGCGCGAGCGCGACGCCGAAGCGCTGCCTCGGGTGCATCCGCTCTCCGAGCACCCCGCGGGCGAGCAGGATCGTGGCGACCGGGTAGAGCGACCCGAGCACCGCGGCGATCGCGAGCGGGCCGATGCGTACTGCGGTGATCAGCGCGAAGTTCGCGCACATGTCGAGCGCACCGGCGCCGTAGGCGGTCGCGCGCGCCTCGGGGACGAGCACGATGCGGCGGCTTCGCGCCAGCGTGATGAGCAGCAGGACCGGCACGGAAACGGCCCGAGCGGCGAGCAGCGGAGCGAGCCCGCTCGCGCTCGAGGTGAACGACAGGAAGATGATCGCGACGCTGAAGGCGACGCCGGAGAGCACCGCGAGGCCCACCGCCTTGAGCGGCATCGAGGCCCGCTCCTCCGGATGCCCGGTCGCACTCACGATGACGACAGCGACGACCGCGCACACGAGCCCGACGATTCCGACCCAACTCACGGACGTTCCGCGCAGCATGTCGTAGGCCGCCGGGAGCGATCCGGAAAGCGCCGCCGTGAGCGGCGCCACGATCCCCATGCGCCCGCAGGCGAGCCCCGCGTAGAGCGCGACGATGCCGATCCCTCCTGCGATCCCGACGCCGGCGCCCCACATGAGGTCCTTCGCCGCGAACTGCGACGGGATGATGAGAACGCCGATCGCAGCGAGCGCGAGACCCACCACATGCGCATGGGCGGTGACGGCGAAAGCCGAGTCACGGCGCGCGGCCAGCCCTCCGAAGAAGTCGGAGAACCCGAAGAACGCGGACGCTGCGGTGGCGAGCAGGATGGTCGGCATAGCGCCGATGGTAGCAGGAACGCGGTCCTAGCCCGCGCCGCCGCCTCCGCCGCCGCCTCCGCCACCGCCTCCGCCCGAGAAGCCGCCGCCGAAGCCGCCCGAGCTCGACATCTGACTCGTGGCGACCTGCGCGGCCGAGACGAAGGCGGACTGCACGGCTCCCATCGGCGAGTTGCTGCCCATGCCGGCGTACATCCAGTAGTTCGTCGTGGCGAACGTCGGGTCGTTGACCACCTGCGGCAGCACCACGCGCAGCTGCTGCATGACCTGCTCGGCGACCCCGAACACCACGGCGAGCACGAGGAACCGGTTCCACAGGATCACGCTGGCCGGCGGCGCCTCCTTGAGGCGCGAGAAGTCGAGGAGGAACTGCTTGAGCGCCTTGTACTGGGCGAAGAGCTCGCTGCCCTTCCGGGAGCGGCGGCGCATGACGGCGCCGAGCACGCCGCACGCGATGCCCACGGGAATGCCGATGAGCGCGGGAACGGCGCCATCGACATAGCTGCTCGCGGCGAAGCCGATGCCTGCCGAGGCGATCGCCGCGACGAAGACGAGGACCTGCCAGGTCTTTGACTCGCCTTCGACGAGACCGAGGCTCTCAGCCTCATCCCCCGCCGACTGCTTCCACGCGTTCACGTCCGACGTGAACACCTTCGGGTTCGCCTTCGCGTACTCCTTCAGCTGGACGAGATCGACCTGCGAGCCGTTGCCGGCATCGTCGAACAGCATGCGAAGGAGCGAGGAGTCGAGCGGGTGCGTCACCTGGGCGCCCGGCACGCGATGCAGAAGGTAGGTGTCCTCCTTGTGGCCGAACAGCGCGCCGATCCCGCTCGAGTCAACGGACACCGGCTCCATGGTGATCACCTTGTTGTCGGCGAGGTTGAGCATGGTCGCGGCGATGTCGCTGTCAGCCGCCGACCCCATGCGCATGAGCGAGCCGATCACCGCCGGATGCAGGTCCGGGCGTGGATCCTCGCGGACATACCCGCCCGGGAAGGATGATCCGTACTCGCGGCCGTGCGTCAGGAACGCCCAGATCGAGAAGACGAGGCAGCCGATCGAGACGAGGAACGCGAGCGCGATGGCGCCCCAGTACTTGACGCGCGCCTGCGTGCGGACCGCGTTCGCCTCGTTGGCGAGCGCGCCCTCCTCGCTGAGCACGGCCTCGCGCCGCGCGCCCCCGGCGACCGGCGCACCGGCCACGGCGGAGGTCGGGTACAGGCAGCGGGCCTCGACGAACGTGTTCGCGGGCACGTCGGTGACGGACAAGGTGACCATGCCGTCCTCACCGATGCTCACCACGCCGTTGAGGGGACCGTGCGCCCACGCGCGCACATCGGCCTTGGCCACTCCGGGTGGCGGAGTGATGGTGATGACGGCGTTGCGGGTCGGCACGCCCCACCCGTCGCCGACGAACTGCCAGTAGAGCTCGCCGCAGTCCGACCAGCGCTGAACGGCACCGCGCGCGGTGTAGGTCAGATCGACCGGGTACTGGCGGTCGGCCACGTCGATCGCCACATGGACGACGACCGCGTTGCCCTCGTCGGAGATGGAATAGGTCCCGGCCTCGGTCGCCGTGCCGTCGACGAGCGAGAACGCCTGGCCATCCGGGCCGGCGACGCCGCGGATCTCGATCCCGGACGACCCCGACGTATCGAGCCGCCACTCGACCCAGTGGAAGGCGCCGCTGAAGTCGAAGGTGCGCGTCTCGCTGATCTGGAGATCGCCTGAGGTGTCGAAGACCGAGGCGATACGAAGATCGGCGATCTCGTAGCTCTTCGCGAACGCCGCAGAAGGCACGAGAAGAAGGATGGTCGCGAACGCGATGGCGGCGATGGCGCCGAGGCGCATGGATGATCGATTGCGCATGTCGCTCCCCTGGACGAACGCCCACTCAGCAACACAGACAGTATCACCAGGTGGCCGGGAATGTGTGTGCGACGCGCGTTCGGCGGGGCGGCACGGGGTCTCGCAAGCGCATGTATATACATCGGCTATACGGGTCGCCTTGAGGGCCCGAGACTGAACGTCACGCACCCTCGCGCAGCCATGTCACGCCCGCGAACCGGCAACCACGCGCCGCAGGAGTCAGCGCTAGACCCGGCGCGACTTCTTCCGCTCGTTCTCGGTGAGCAGCCGCTTGCGCAGCCGGATGTTCTTCGGCGTGATCTCGACGAGCTCGTCATCCTCGATGTACTCGAGCGCCTCTTCGAGGGTGAAGGTGATCGGCGGGGCGAGGATGATGCCCTTGTCGGCGGAGGCGGCACGCATGTTCGTGAGCTGCTTCGCCTTCGCGACGTTCACGACGAGGTCGTTGTCCTTGGAGTGCTCGCCGACGATCATGCCCTCGTAGCACATGACGCCGGGACCGACGAAGAGCTTGCCGCGGGTCTGGAGCGCGTCGAGGCCGTAGGCCACGGACTTGTCGGTCGACATGGCGATCATCGAACCGTTCTGACGGCCGCCGAGCTCGCCGCGATACGGGCCGTACTCGCTGAAGTGGTGGAAGAGCACAGCCTCGCCGCGCGTGGCGTTGAGGATGCGGGTGCGCAGACCCATGACGCCGCGGGACGCGATCTTGAACTCGAGGTGCACCTGGTCCTCACGCTGCACCATGTCGATCATCTCGCCACCGCGGGCGCCGAAGATCTCGATGACCTTGCCGGCATACTCGGACGGCACGTCGACAACCGCGAGCTCGACCGGTTCGAGGGTCTTGCCGCCTTCCTTCTTGATGATGACCTGCGGGCGGCCGACCTGGAACTCATAGCCTTCGCGGCGCATCGTCTCCATGAGAACGGAAAGGTGAAGGACGCCGCGACCGGCGACCTCCATGCCGGACTTGTCCTCGGTCTCCGTGATGCGCATGGAGATGTTGGACTCGGCCTCGCGCTCGAGGCGCGCCTTGATCTGGCGCCCGCCGACGATGTCGCCGTCCTGACCCACGAGCGGGCTCGTGGACGGCTGGAAGACGACCGACATGGTCGGCTCCTCCACGTGGATCGGGTCGAGGCGTACCGGCTCGATACGGCAGGTGAACATGTCGCCGATGTCCGCGTCCTCGATGCCGACGACCGCGCAGATGTCGCCAGCGTGCACGCTCTCGGCCTGCTGACGGCCCATACCTTCGAACGTGAAGAGGTCCTTCACGTTGGCCTGGTAGCGGCTGCCATCGTTCTTGATGACGAGGATGCGCTCCCCGTTGTGCAGCGTGCCGGAGAAGATGCGGCCGATGCCGATGCGGCCGACGAAGCTCGAGAAGTCGATCGTACAGACCTGCATCGCGACCGGGCCGTCGACATCGACGTCCGGCGCGGGGACCTTGTTCACGATCGTGTCGAGCAGCGGGATCATGTCCATGTTGCCGTCGTCGTACTCGTGACGCGCGTAGCCACCCACGGCGCTCGTGTAGACGATCGGGAAGTCGAGTTGCTCGTCGTCGGCGCCGAGCTCGACCATCAGATCGAAGACCTCGTCGATGACCTCGTGCGGGCGCGCGCCGTCGCGGTCGATCTTGTTCACGACGACGACGGGCTTGAGCCCGTGCTCGAGTGCCTTCTTGAGCACGAAGCGCGTCTGGGGCATCGGACCCTCGAACGCGTCGACGATCAGCAGCGCACCGTCCGCCATCTTGAGCACGCGTTCGACCTCGCCACCGAAGTCCGCGTGACCCGGCGTGTCGATGACGTTGATCTTCGTGTCGCCGTAGCGGATCGAGATGTTCTTCGCGAGGATCGTGATGCCGCGCTCGCGCTCCTGGTCGTTGGAGTCGAGCACGCGCTCCGCCACCTGCTGGTTCTCACGGAACACGTGAGTGGTCTGCAGCAGCCGGTCGACCAGGGTCGTCTTGCCGTGGTCGACGTGGGCGATGATCGCGATGTTGCGGATGTCGTTCGCGCGCATAGCGGTTCCTTCTTCAGACTTGGGTGCATCGTGTGTGCACAAGGTCGTGCACAGAGGCACGGTGCGGTGGTACCCGTTCGGGCACGGCCGCATACCTTACCACGAATCGAGGAGGCGCGCCCGGCACGAACCCGGACGCGCCTCCTCGGAGAAGAGCAGGTCAGCTGCCCGCTCTAGCGGACGTAGACCTTGACGGTGCTCGAGGTCATGCCGTTGAAGCGGACCTGGAACCGGTAGGTCCCGTGGTACTTGCAGAGGTACGAGTACGACCAGGTGGCGCCGCCGGTGGTGTTCGCGGCGGTGGTGACCGGCGAGGCGATCTTCACCCAGCGGGTCGAACCCGGCTTCTTCACGTACAGAGAAGCGTGGTCGCCGACCAGGGCGGGCGAGATCGTGCCGTGCAGCTTCGCCCGGTGGTAGCGCGCGATCGTGGAGTCGGACACCCTCAGGGAGCAGCGGTTGACGGCCACGGGCGTGGCGAGGACTTCGAACGAGGCGGTGCTGGCCGCTTCGACGTTGCCGGAGCCGTCCACGGACCAGAACGACAGCGTGTGGCCGCCGAGAACCGAAGTGGTCACGGACGTGCCCTCGACCTGGGTGCCGCCGTCGAGGATGTAGTACGTGTGCGCGACGCCGGAGCCGCCTGCCTCATCGACAGCGGTGAGCAGGATCGCGGCGGTGCCGACGTAGCTGGCCTTGGCGTTCGAGGTCGTGACGGGTGCGGTGGCATCGGGGGCGGGCACCGGGGTGGTCAGCGTGAAGCCGACAGTGGTGTGCGCCTCGACGTTGCCCGCAGCGTCGACGGACCAGAACTCGAGCGTGTGCGAGCCGACAGTCGAGATGTTGACCGTCGTTCCGGCCGTCTGGGTGCCGCCGTCGAGGATGTAGTACGTGGCGGTCACGCCCACGTTGTCGGTCGCGGTCAGCTTGATCGTGGCCGAGCCGCCGTAGTTGGCGAGCGCGTCCGATGTGGTCACCGGAGCGATCGTGTCGGGCGCCGGAGCGGGCGCCGTCACGGCGAAGCTCACCGTGTGATGCGTCTCGACGTTGTTCGCGCCGTCAACGGACCAGAACTCGAGCGTGTGCGAGCCGACAGTCGAGATGCTGACCGTCGTTCCGGCCGTCTGCGTGCCGCCGTCGAGGATGTAGTACGTGGCGGTCACGCCCACGTTGTCGGTGGCAGTGAGGTGGATCGCAGCGGACCCGACGTAGCTCGCGACCGCATCGGACGTGGTGACCGGGGCCGTGGTGTCAGCGGGCGCGGGAGCGACCGCCGTGGCGGACGTCGTGCCGATACCATCGCTCGTCGTCGGGCCCTTCACCGCGTAGATCGTGTACGTCTTGCCGAACGGGACGCTGATCCGCCCGGTCGTGGCGACGAAGTACGTGACCTTGGTCGTGCCGTCGAACACACCGATCGCAGTCGCGGTCGGCGCGCTCAGGTCGTAGGTGGCCGCGGTGGCCGAGGTCGTGGCGAGCGTGGCGGTCACAGGAACATTAACGCCGCTGTGACAGCCTGAGCACCGGCTCGTCTTCGTGGGCGTCGCCGACGCCGTGGTGGTGGCCGCAGCCAAGGCGCCCACAAGGGCGACCGCAGCAGCGGCCAAGAGTACGTGGTTCTTCAAACGAACACCTCCGCTATTCGTGCGCGAGACCCGACCGGGGTGCGGGGCACCGCGCGAATGGCATGCGGGCCGCAAAGGAGCAGCCCACATGCCATCGCCGGCATCTCCACAGGTCCTCCACGGCTGCCCGACGACAAGCACAACCCCTGTGCAGGGAACGAGCGAGGGGCGTGCGGAGCGCAGCGCGCCGCGGTCGTGAGCTCTACTCGGAGCCGGGATCGCCCTCTCCGAGGAACGGCGAGTACATGAGCAGCGCGTGATTCTGCGCTACCGGGAGGTCGCGCACGACGCGCCCGTCCCCGGTGATCTCGCGGCGACGCAGCAGGTTATGGCGGACGTAGACGCCCGGCCCCTCGTGCGTCACCACGTGCTGGTCCTCATAGACCTCATAGCGGACGTCGAGGGGCCGCTCGGCGGACCAGATGCCCTCGAGGTCGGTGCCCGTCACCTGCAGCGACAACCGGTAGGCGCAGCGCGTGCAGTTCTCGATCTGCAGGTCGAGAGCGGGCCAGGCACAGGTCGCGCCGCTGCCGAACGGCTGCGTGCGGCCCACGTCCGGGAAGACGTCGTAGCTGTGCCGCCAGCGTTCGACGACGGCAAGCGGTGTGTGCAACGTCATCCAGTAGAGGAGGTTCGTCATCTGGCACAGCCCGCCACCAACCCCGCTCGAGATCTCCCCGTGGTCCAGAACGAGGCCGTCGAGGAAGCCGCGGGCGTAGGTCGGGCGGCCCACCTCGCGCCAGAACGACAGCCGCTGCCCCGGCGCGACAACGACGCCATCGAGGCGTTGCGCGGCGAGCCGCAGGTTCACGACCTTGTTGCGCTGCAGTTCGGGGTCGAGCCCGAGCAGAGGTCGCGCGAGTGGCGTTGCGTGAGTCGCGATGACGTGCGGGAACGCCGACCGGTCGCGACTCACGTGGAAGTCGACGCGCGGATCGAGCCACTGCAGCTCGCGGCGAAGACGCCGGACCGGCGCGCCCAGATACGGGCGCGCCATGTCACGGACGCGGTCGAGCGGGTTGGTGCGGCGTTGCGCCACTAGCCGCGCTTCATGCCGTTCTGGAGGAATCCCCAGACGAAGACGATCGCCCAAAGCGCCCACGGCGCCAGCATCCAACGCGACAGGGTCGCCGAGAGCTTCTCCTTGCCCCATCCCACGGCCCAAAGGCCAAGGATCGCGCTCAGGAGCATGAGGAAGAACGCGACGAGGGCGACCAGCGTGTGAGCGTCAGACAGGAACTTCCCGCCCGCCGCGTACCACATGCCGCCCGTGCCGATGATGTCGAACAGAACGCCCCCGATGAGGAAGAGCACATCGTTCTTCCGCATCTGCTTCGCGCGAAACGCCCCCCACACACCCATCGAGTAGAGCACCATCGCGACGAGCATCCCCGCGATGCCGACCATGGTCCCGATTCCCATGAGTCCCTCCCCCGAGATCAGCCAACCGGCGACAAGAACATACTCCTTGGCGCGCGAAAGCGCAGCGGGGCGAAGACGCGCGCGATCAGGCGGGCGACGCCGACCAGCTTCAGCGCGGGCGGAAGACCGACACCGTGACCGCCATCGACGCCCGCACTTCCTCGGGCAGCGAGGAGATGCGGCGGTCGAGGTCGTCGGCGGTCATGTGTCGCGCGCTCGGGCCCATCGCGACCACCTCGCGGATCGTGGCGTGATCGAGTGACATCTCGCGCACGACGGGAACCGACTCGAGCCGAATGAACGCCGTCGCGAGCTGCTCCTCCAAGCGGCGCTCCTTGTCGGCGTCCACGCTCACGAGACCGAGCGGTCCGATGATCTCCCGGAGGTGCGCGCCGGTCGGTGTGACTACGACGAACGCGCCGCTCGGGTCCAGGATGCGAGCGATCTCCGCGGCGTTGCGCGGCGCGAACACATCGAGGACCGCGGCGGCGCAGCGGTCCCGCAGCGGAAGGGCCGACCACGCGTCGCAGACCACGGAGCCCATGCGCGAGTGCGCACGCGCGGCACGCTTGGCGGCATGCTTCGAGATGTCGAGCGCGAGCCCCGTGCGCGTCGGCGCGGCATCGAGCGCCGCGGCGAGGTAGTAGCCCGTGCCGGCGCCGATCTCCACGATGCAGCCGGGAACCGGCGGCGGCGCGAACTCGCGCACCGCACGCGCGATCTCGTCCGCGATAGGGCGGTAGCGCCCGCTGGCGAGGAACGCTTCGCGCGCCCGCACCATGTCCGGGGCGTCCGCGGTGCCGGGAGCCCGATGGCCGCCGAGCAGGTTGACGTATCCCTCGCGCGCGACATCATGCGTGTGGCCGTTCGCGCACAACAGCACCCCGCCCGATGCGGCGAGAGCCTCGCCGCAGACGGGGCAGGTCAGGCAGGCGACGACATCGGCCAGCATCGCTCAGCTCACGCCCGCGGCGTCGTGTCGGGCGTCGGGCGTCTCCCGGCCCTCGGTCCAGTGCCGCTCGATCGCGCGGAGTGTCTCGTTCATGCACGCCCCCAGGTCTTGGGCCACTGCCCGAGGAACACCCACTTCAGCGGCGGGATGCGTTCGATCACCCAGGTCAGCGCGCCGACCGCAGCGAGTATCAGCGCCCACGAAGCGATCGCGCCGACCCAGCCGGCACCGATCGCGACGTACGGAAGCTTCACCGCGGGGCCCCAGCCCTCGCCGACGATGAGGTACGGCAGCAGGACCATCTGCCCGCCGTACACGCCCATGCTGCGCTGGCCGATCCACGCCTGCGGCAGGAGCGCCCGTCTCGGCAACAGCACGTAGATCAGCCCGCAGACGGCCATGCCGAGCAGGGCGAAGTCGAAGCGCTGCGCAATGCCGCGAAGTACGAACGCCCCGATGCCCGTGAGCACCGCCCCGCCACCCATGAGCACGAGCCCGCGGGTGCCTCCGATCGCCTGCCGGTGCCGCGATGCGAGGTACCCGAAGATGAAGAACGGATAGAGCCACGCGATCTTGTCGATCGCCATCGTCTGGGGCAGCGGCAGGAGCAGCAGACATCCCATCGCGAGCCCCACGGCACCCGTCCAGACACTCGAACGGCTCACCGCACGTGCAACCGTGAAGACGACGAACATCCAGAAGAGCACGAGCAGGAACCACATCTGCAGCCCCCCGTGCGGGTTGAGGAGCGCGGCCCACAGCCTCGGCAGGATGTCAGCGGTCTTCACGTGGCGGAGCGGCAACTCGACGGCGACCCATGCGAGGTAGGGCACGACGAGCGCGAGCGCCTTCTTGCCGACGAAACGGACCGGGTCGTGTCCTTCACGACCCGAGAGCACCCAGCCGCTCAGGAACGCAAAGAGCGGCATGTTGAAGGCGAGCATCACCCACACCAGCCAGGGTGCAACATGAATGAACTCGGCCCGGAGTCGCAGGATGTGGGTGGCCACGACCATGGCGATCGCGAGGCCCCGCAGGGCGTCCACGCGGATGTCCCGGGCGACGTGCGCCCGGTGATGAGCATGGTGCGCGGCGGGCGCGTGCGAGGTACCTGGCATGGGGCGAGCGCCTTCCGATCGGGCTCACGGCGTGGGCGCGCAGCTTCGCATGCCCGTGCCGACATCATCCCTGTCCCCGAGCGGCGCCTCAACCCCCGCTCCCGGCAGCTCGGGTAGACTTCACAGCGACCTGAGCGGCGACGCGACGCGAGAGGAGTGCGCGGTGTCCCACGACCGTCCCACGCGCAACAGCGCACTCGATCCGAAGCGCCTGCGCACCGGCCTGCTCGTAGTGGTCGGCATCGGCATCTCGGCTGGCATCGTCGTGGCACTCCTCACGGATGGCCCGGCAGTGCTGGCGGGCATCGCGAAGCTCCCTCCGATGTGGCTCGCCCTCGCCTTGGCACTGAGCGCGAGCGCGTGGCTCGGCCAGGGCCTCGGATTCGCCGCTCTGCTCGAGCGAGGGATCCGCGGCAACCTCCTGCGCATGACGCGCGCCTTCCTCGGCGGGGACTTCCCCGCCCTGGTGACCCCGTTCGGATCCGGCGGCATCCCCGGCGGTATCTACTGCCTGACGCGCGAAGGGCTCACCACCGGCGAGGCGTCAGCGGTCATCACCATGCACAGCCTGCTCACCGGCGCGTTCTTCGTCGTGGCGGGGGCCGCATCGGCACTGCTCCTTCCCCTGCAGAGCGCCGGGTCCTCGGCGGTCGTCTGGGGCTCGCTCGCGGCGGTGGTGGCCGGTGTCGGAGCGATCGTGTGGGTGGCGCTGCGCCCGCGGCGCGCGACCGCGTTCCTGCATCGCATGCTCTGCAGCCGTGCGACCCAGCGCATCCTCGGCCACGACCGCAGCGAGCGGCTCGCGGCCGGTGCCGAGCGCGAAGCGCGGCAGTTCGCCGCGAGCGTCAGCCTGCTGCTCCGCGAGCGCCCCGGTTCGCTCGCGCTCTCGTTCCTCGGGCTGTTCTCGTCGCGCATGGCGCTCGTCGTGACGCTCCCGGTGATCATGTACGGCCTCGGCTGGCGCGGAGCGCTGCTGCCGCTGCTCGCCACCGCGGTCGGCGCACTGGCGCTCGGGATCGTCTCGCCCACGCCCGGAGGCAGCGGCGCGGTGGAAGCCGCGCTGACTGCGCTTCTCGCAACGCAGACGGACGCGCCGACGGCAGCTGCAGCCGCGCTGCTGTGGCGCGGCATCACCTACTACGCGGAAGTCCTCGCGGGTTGGGCGGCGTTCTCGAGCTACATCGCGCGCGGTCGGAAGGCCCGAGCGGTCTAGCTAGCGCCGGCCCGAGCGGGCGCTGAACGCCCACTGGATCGCCGGCCGAAGGACCCGTGCCGACCGCGAGCGCTCAGCCTCGGAGCGCGCGAGCACGTCCTCGTACGCGTGGACGAGCAGGCGTCCCATCCGGCCCACATCGAAGCGCGCTGCCATGTCCTGTGCTCGCTTCGACCACTGCGCCCTCAGGCCCTCGTCACCAGCCAGCTCCCGCAGGCGATCGATGAAGGTCGCATCGTCGGCGGCGATGTAGGCGTCGCCGAAGAGCGGGCGGTACGTGTCGATGTCACGGAGGACGAGTGGCAGTCCCGCCGCCGCGGCCTCGATGATCGCGAGGCCGAACGTCTCTTGCCGCGACGGGAAGAACAGCGTGTCGGCCGCCGCGTAGTACTTCGGCATCTCCTCGTAGGGGACGTCGCCCACGAAGATGCAGTTCGAAGGTGCGGTCGCCTTGATGTGCTGCATCTCGCGGTAGTGCGCGGTGATGACCTTGAACGGCATGCCACCGACCCACACGAAGGTCACGTCCGGCATCTCGCGCGCGGCGCGCACGAAGGCCTGGATGCCCTTGCGCGGCTGGATCTGTCCGGCACAGACGACCACCATCGCGTCCTCGGCGATGCCGAAGCGGCTGCGCACCTCGTCGCGCCACTCGGGACGGGGGCGGAAGCGCGCAACGTCGATCGCGTTCGGAACGAAGCGCACGGGCGCAGCCAGATGCATCCGCTCGAGACCTTCGACGACCTCCGGCGATACCGCCAGTACCTCATCGGCGAGCGCGTAGAAGGCGTGCATGTAGACCGTGCCGATGGGCAGCCAGATCGGGGCGAGCGCGAAGCTGCCCACGAGCGACTCGGGAACGATGTGCGCGGTCACGACAGCGCGCTCGCGCGTGCGCAGCAGCATGTAGAGCGACTTGAGGCCCATCGTCTCGATGTGGACGATGTCGCAGCCCCGACCCGCGTTCACCCGAACCTCGCATCCCGCCGTCTGAAGGGCGGTGCGGGTCTGCAGGAACGCCGTGTGAACGCCGTGACCCGTCGTGCCTCCGACGGTCTCGGAGACGAGGTTCACGACGAGGGGTTCGCGCTCTTCTGCGTGGCTTGAGTGCATGGCTCCTGAACCGATCGCGGCGGCCGCTTCCGGGCCGCGGTCCCTGACATACCGGAATACAATAGCGTGTCTCGCCACACGCTCAACGCGTCGTTACCCGCCCGTAGAGGGATATCGGCCTCGCACAGGGCGGGGCAGGCACCCCGTCTAGCCCTTGTAGACCGCGATCGGCGTGAGGCGGACGAGCGGCTCGACAAGATCGCGCTGGAGCGCCATCACCTCGGCAATGTCCTTGTACGCCTCGGGCGCCTCCTCCGCGATGTCCGCCTTCTTCGCCTTCCACAGGCGCACGTTCGCTGCCGCGAGCTCGCCTTTCACGTGTTCGATCGACAGCGCGCGGACGGCGGCCTTGCGGCCCATCGCGCGCCCCGCCCCGTGCGAGCACGACTCGAAGGCGTCAGCGCTCGCAAGCCCCCGGCCGACATAGGACGCCGTCCCCATCGAACCCGGCACGAGCACCGTGCCGGTGGCGTGGACCGCTCCCTTGCGGTGCAGCACGACCTCGCGCCCGAAATGCGTCTCGATAGACGCGTAGTTGTGGTGGATGTCGATCTCGTCGCCCGCGTCCAGGTGCGGCACGCAGCGGGCCAGAGCGTTGCGGACGGTCGCGGACATGCGGCGCCGGCTCTCTTTCGCGAAGCGCAGGCACCAGTTCATGACCGCGAGGTACTCGGCTCCCTCGTCGGATCGGATGTCCAGGTGCGCGAGGCCCCACTCGGACGGCACCGGCGAGTGCCCGGCGGAGTCGATCGCCTTCGCCACATGGTCGTAGTACTCCGCCATCTGTTTGCCGACGTTGCGAGAGCCCGAATGGACCATCACCCAGGCGATCCCGTCGCCGTCGACCTGGAGCTCGATGAAGTGGTTGCCTCCGCCGAGGGACCCGACCTGCCGCCGGGCCTTGCCGAGTTCGAGACGCAGCGCTTCGGAGTCCGGCACGTCCTCGAACAGGCCGGCCTCATCGTCCAGAGCGTCGCGGTACCAGTCGAACCCCGCAGGCACCGAGCGCATGACGTCGTTGAATGCCGCATCGCGCACACGCAGGGCCTCCGCTGCGGTGAGGTTCGTGCGGAATGCTCGAACCCCGCACCCGATGTCGAGCCCGACCGCGTGCGGGATGACCTGCCCGAGCGTCGCGAGCACGCCGCCGATGGGCATGCCGTACCCGACATGCGCGTCGGGCATGAGCGCGACGTGATGGAACGCGAACGGCAGCTCCGCGATGCGACGCGTCTGCAGAAGCGTCTGCTCGTCCGGATCCGCCGCCCACGAGAGGATGGGCACGCCTGCTGTCTCGATGCGGTACACCGTGCACCACCACCTGCGGACGCAAGGTACAGTCCGCTGTTCCTACCCGCTGCAGGCCGGCACGACACGCCCGCCGTCCTTCCACGTCTGCCAGACGAGCCGGCCGCCCGGCCGGTATGCGAGGTGCGCGTGCGATGGCGCATCGAGCAGCGCGATGTCCGCGCGGGCGCCCGGCACGAGACGGCCGATGTCGCCGCGCCGCAGCGCCGCAGCGCCACCCGCGGTCGCGGCGTGCAGCGCCTCGGCCGGCGTCATGCGCATCTCGCGCACGGCCAGCGCGATCACCAGCGGCATCGAGGTGATGAACGACGTACCGGGGTTGCAGTCGGTCGCGAGCGCCACAGACACGCCCGCGTCGATGAGACGACGGGCGTCCGGATACGGAGAGCGCGTCGAGAAGTCGGCTCCGGGAAGCAGGGTCGCCACCGTGTCCGAACCGGCCAGCGCAGCGATGTCGTCGTTGCTGAGATACGTGCAGTGGTCGACGCTGGCCGCGCCGAGCTCGACCGCGAGTTGCGCACCGGGACCGTGTCCGAGCTGGTTTCCGTGCACGCGCGGCAGCAGGCCCGCGGTCATGCCCGCGCGAAGCACGCGGCGCGACTCGTCTTCGGAGAACGCCCGCGGATCGCAGAACACGTCGACCCAGCGCGCGAGCGGCACGCATGCCTCGAGCATCGCGCCGCACACGAGGGCGAGGTAGCCGTCGCGGTCGCCCTCGAACTCGGGCGGCACCGCATGTGCGCCGAGGAACGTCGTCTCGGGCGTGAACTCGCGGCTGAGACGCAGGATGCGCGCCTCTCCGGCGACGCTCAGGCCGTAGCCGCTCTTCGCCTCGATCGTGGTGGTGCCGGACGCGGCCATCTCGCGCACGCGGGCGCGCGCGAGGGCGCGGAGCTCGTCGTCGGTCGCGGCGCGAGTCGCGACCACCGTGGTCCGGATGCCGCCGCCCGTGTAGGGCTCCCCCGTCATGCGCGCGGCGAACTCGCCTGCGCGGTCTCCGGCGAAGACGAGGTGCGTGTGGCTGTCCACGAAGCCGGGGATCGCCGCGCGACCTCCGGCGTCGATGCGTTCGTCGGCGGCGGGCGCGTCGGCCGAGTCGCCCACCCAAGCGACGTGGCCGTTCTCGATCACGAGCGCGGCATCGTGCAGGATCCCGAGTGCTGATCCGTCCCCGAGCGACGGGTCGTTCGTGACGAGCTCGCCGATCTCTGTGATGAGCGTCGAGGGCATGGCTACGCGCCCGCCCCGCCCTCGCGCATCGGGATACGGACGCCGCGCTCGGCTGCCACGTCGGCGGCGATGTCGTAGCCCGCGTCCACGTGGCGGATGACGCCCATGCCGGGGTCGTTCGTGAGCACGCGCGCGATCTTCTGGCCCGCGAGCGCAGTGCCGTCCGCGACGGTGACCTGACCCGCATGGATAGACCGTCCGATGCCGACGCCGCCGCCGTGGTGGATCGAGACCCACGTGGCGCCCGACGCGGTGTTGATGAGCGCGTTCAGGAGCGGCCAGTCCGCGATCGCGTCGCTGCCGTCGGCCATCGCCTCGGTCTCGCGGTACGGGCTCGCGACGCTGCCGCAGTCGAGGTGGTCGCGCCCGATGACGATCGGTGCGGAGATGCGCCCGTCGGCCACCATCTCGTTGAAACGCAGGCCCGCGAGGTGGCGCTCCCCGTAGCCGAGCCAGCAGATGCGCGCCGGCAGCCCTTGGAACGCGACCTTCTCCCGCGCCGCACGGATCCAGCGGGCGAGCGGCTCGTTGTCCGGGAAGAGGTCGAGGATCGCGTCGTCGGTGGCGTGGATGTCCGCCGCATCTCCGGAGAGCGCGGCCCACCTGAACGGGCCCTTCCCTTCGCAGAACAGCGGCCGGATGTAGGCCGGCACGAAGCCGGGGAAGGCCCACGCGCGGGCGAAGCCACCGAGCTCGGCACCGGCGCGGATCGAGTTGCCGTAGTCGAAGACCTCAGCGCCGGCGTCCATGAAGCCGACCATCGCCTCGACATGCCTGGCCATCGATGCCTGCGAGGCCTCGGTGAAGCCGGCCGGATCGCGCTCGGCCTCGCGCTGCCAGTCCTCGAAGGCGACGCCGAGCGGAAGGTACGCGAGCGGGTCGTGCGCGGAGGTCTGATCGGTCACGATGTCGACCTCGACACCGCGGCGCAGCAGCTCGGGCAGCGCCCATGCGGCGTTGGCGACCAGGCCGACCGAGAGAGCGCGGCGCTCGCGCTTCGCGGCCTCGCAGCGGGCGATCGCGTCGTCGAGGTCGGTCGTCCACTCGTCGAGGTAGCGGTCGCGTACGCGGCGCTCGAGGCGCGAGGGATCGACGTCGACCACGAGCACGACGCCTCCGTTGAGCGTGACGGCGAGCGGCTGCGCGCCACCCATGCCGCCGCAGCCACCCGTGACCGTGAGCGTGCCAGCGAGCGTTCCGCCGAACCGCTTCTCGGCGACCGCGGCGAAGGTCTCGTAGGTGCCCTGGAGGATGCCCTGCGTTCCGATGTAGATCCAGCTGCCGGCCGTCATCTGGCCGTACATGGTGAGCCCGAGCGCCTCAAGGCGACGGAATTCGGGCCAGGTCGCCCAGTCGGGCACGAGGTTGCTGTTCGCGATGAGCACGCGCGGCGCCCACTCGTGCGTCTGCATCACGCCCACCGGGCGGCCCGACTGCACGAGCATCGTCTCGTCTGCCTTGAGCGTGCGCAACGTGCGCACGAGCGCGTCGAAGCTGGCCCAGTCGCGCGCTGCCTTGCCGGTCCCGCCGTAGACGACGAGATCGTCGGGGCGCTCGGCGACCTCCGGGTCGAGGTTGTTCATGAGCATGCGGAGCGGAGCCTCGGTCTGCCAGCTCAGTGCCGAGAGCTCCATGCCGCGCGGGGCGCGGACGGGGCGGGATCCTGCGGTCATCGGAAACGTCCTCCTTCGGAAGCGACGGCCATGGCTCGTGGGCCGCCGGCTGTGCGTGTGCCTCGGTGCTACTCCAGCTCGCCGATCGCGCCCTGCACCGCAGCGAGCACGTCGCCACCGGCGACGAGCGCGTGAGCCGCCTCGATCTCGGGCGAGAGGAAGCGGTCCGGGCCCGGCCCGGCGACCGTGCGCCGCAGAGTCGCGAGCGCTGCGGCAGTCCCTGCAGCGGGGGTGAGCGGTGCGCGCAGGTCGATGGCGCGCGCCGCCGTCATCAGCTCGATCGCGAGCACGCGGGAGAGTCCGTCCACGCTGCGGCGCAGTTTGCGGGCGGCCGCCCAGCCCATCGACACGTGGTCCTCCTGCATCGCGGAAGACGGGATGGAGTCAACGCTGGCCGGTGCGGCGAGGCGCTTGAGTTCGCTCACGATCCCGGCCTGCGTGTACTGGGCGATCATGAAGCCCGAGTCCACGCCCGCGTCGTCCGCGAGGAACGGCGGCAGGTCGTGGCTGCGCGCGTGGTCGAGCATGCGGTCGGTGCGGCGCTCCGCCATGGACGCCAGGTCGGCTGCGGCGATGGCCAGGAAGTCGAGCACGTAGGCGACGGGCGCGCCGTGGAAGTTGCCGTTGCTCTCAACGCGCCCGTCATCGAGCACGACCGGGTTGTCGACCGCGGAGGCGAGCTCTCGCTCCGCCACAACCGCGGCATGTGCGAGCGTGTCGCGCACGGCTCCGGCAACCTGGGGAGCGCACCGCAGCGAGTACGCGTCCTGCACGCGCGGGTCGTCGCCGCGATGCGACGCGACGATGGGTGAGCCGGCGAGGACGCGGGACATGTTGCGCGCTGCGGCGGCCTGTCCCGGATGAGGCCGGAGCGCCTGAAGGTCGGCGGCGAGCACACGGTCGGTGCCGAGCAGCCCCTCGATGCTCATCGCCGCGGTCACGTCGGCGACTTTGGTGAGCGCGCCCAGGTCGTGGATGGCGAGGCAGAGCATGCCGAGCATGCCGTCCGTGCCGTTGATGAGTGCGAGGCCTTCCTTCTCCTGGAGTTCGAGCGGCGCGATAGCGGCGGCTGCGAGCGCATCCGCGGCGGCTGTCACCGTGCCCGTTGCGTCGCGGACTTCGCCCTCGCCCATGAGCGCGAGCGCGCAGTGCGCCAGCGGAGCGAGATCGCCCGAGCAGCCGAGCGAGCCGTACTCGGGAACGCGGGGCGTGATGCCCGCATTCAGCACGGCGGCGTAGGTCTCGGCGGTCACGCGACGGACACCGGTGTGCCCGGTGCACAGCGTCGCGAGCCTCAGGAGCATGAGCGCGCGCACGACCTCGGTCTCCACGTCGGGGCCGCTGCCCGCGGCGTGCGACCGGACCAGCGAGCGCTGGAGCTGGCGGCGCTTCTCGGGCTCGATGAAGCGGGTCGCGAGCGCACCGAATCCGGTGCTCACCCCGTAGACCGGGACGCCGGAGTGAGCCAGGCGTTCGATGCGGGCGCGCGAGGAATCGATCGCGTCGAGCGCGGAGGGCGAGATCCGGACTCGCGCGCCATCGCGCGCCACCGCAACGACCTCCTCGATGAGCAGTGGGCGATCCCCGAGAACGACTTCGTTTGTTCCAGCCACGTACGACCGCCTCTCGCGTGCATATCCCGACCGTCTGCGCCTTGCGGGACGCGAGAGCGGTCGGGTACTAAAGTGGTGTCACGCCCGCGCGCAGGTGCGCGGGCCCGCCTGTCAGTGTCGCAAGTTCGGCCCCGCCGTCAACCCACCCGGCACCCAAGGAGTCCCATGACCGGACCGCAGCCCCGCGAGGACGGACTCTGGCAGAGAGCCCGCGCGATCTTCGCCCCGGTGGCCGGGGACGTTCCTGCCTGCGATGTTGCGCTCCTCGGAGTGCCGGGGCACCTGACGTCCTTGTCCCCCACCCGCGCCGATGCCACTCCTGCAGCGGTGCGCGACGCGCTGCGGCGCTACTCGACATGGTCGACCGCCCATGGTGTCGACGTAGCGACGCTCACGGCCTGCGACCTCGGCGACGTACCCGCTCCGGACGGCCCCGACGGCGAGACCCGCGTGGCACAGGCCGTCGGGCGCGCCCGCGAGGCCGGCCTGCTCATCGCGCTCGGAGGCGACAACTCGATCACGTACGCGGTCGCGCGCGAGCGCGTACGCGACCTCTCGACCGCGGGACTCATCACCGTCGACATCCACCACGACCTGCGCGACGGTGCGAGCAACGGTTCCCCGGTCCGCCGCCTGATCGAAGCCGGCCTGCCGGGAGACCGCGTCGCGCAGATCGGCATCGCGGACTTCTCGAACTCGCCCGCCTATGCGCAGCGAGCCCGGGATCTGGGGATCACTGTCGTGCCGCTGCAGGACGTGCTCGAGGGCGACCTCGGGAGCATCGTGACCGGCGCCCTCGACGTCGCGGGGTCCGGCGGCGGTGCGATACACGTCGACATCGACGTCGACGTCTGCGATCGCTCGGTCGCGCCGGCGTGCCCGGCTTCCGCGCCCGGCGGGCTGAGCGCGGCGCAGCTGCGCCGGCTCGCGTTCCTGCTCGCCCGCGATCCGCGGGTCACCTCCCTCGACATCACCGAGATCGACGCGACCGCGGATGCCCCGGACGGGCGTACCGTGCGCCTCGCGGCGCTGCTCGTGCTCGAGGCGATGGCGGGATACCGGACGCGCACGGTCCCGGAGTAGCCCGCGGCGCCTCGCCCCGGTTTCCCGGAAGCGGCGGAGCGCCCATAATGCAGGAGGCGGAACGGGCCCGGCAGCCCAGCGTCTCGCTCGCTCGTGCGTGGAGCGGGTCACATGGGCGCTGCCGGGCAGACGCGCAGGCAGCGACGGAGCAGGAGCGCAGGATGACGGTCCACCGGATCGTGGCGGTCGACGACGAGGATTCGCTTCTCAAGATCGTCCGCTACGCGCTGGAGCAGGAGGGCTTCGAGGTCCACACCGCGGTCGACGCGGCGGGCGGCGAGATGCTGTTCGAGAGCGTCCGGCCCGACCTGCTCATCCTCGACGTGATGCTGCCGGGCAAGAGCGGACTCGACCTGGCCCGCGAGATCCGGCAGACCTCCGACGTGCCGATCATCATCCTGTCGGCGCGCGGCGACGAGGTCGACCGCATCCTCGGCCTCGAATTCGGTGCCGACGACTACGTGACGAAGCCCTTCTCGCCTCGCGAACTCGTGAGCCGCGTGAAGGCGATCCTGCGGCGCGCGGGAGCGGGCTCCGCGGAGCGCGCGGCACGCATCACCGTCGGCGATCTCATCATCGATCCCGAATCGCGCCAGGTGTCCATGCGCGGCACGCCCGTGCATCTCACCACCTCGGAGTACGGCTTCCTGCTGCTGCTGGCGAAGCATCCCGGCAAGGCGTTCTCGCGCGCGGACATCATCCGAGCCTTGTGGGACGAGGCGCCGGCGGGCAGCGAGCGGGCGGTCGACGTGCACGCGCACAACATGCGCGAGAAGCTCGAGACCGACCCGAAGAACCCGGAGTACCTGCTGACCGTCCGCGGCTTCGGCTATCGCCTGAGGGACGAGTAGCCCCATGGCACGCCGGCGGCGGCCTTCGGTCCGTCTGTGGCAGACCGAGCTGTTCGTGATCGTCATCGTCGTGGCGATCCTCATCCTGTCGGTGTCGCTGTCCTCCGACCTCCAGCGGACGCTGAGGCAACTCGGCGAGCGCGACCGTCTGAGCGACGCTTCAGCGCTCGCACTCACGCTGAGCCCTGACTTCCCGCTCACTGACGAGAGCCGCGCTGTGCTGCGGGAGCATGTGCTGCAGTTCCGGCTCATCTACGGCGACGACGTGTGGGTCTACACCCCGGACGGCACCCTCGTCTATTCGGCGAACGACGGCGGCCCGGATGCGACCACGCTCGAACTCGCGCGCGTGGGAGGACTCGGAGACTCGCCGCCGTACGTGCACATGGACCTCGCGCCCAACGGATACTCGGTCGCAGGGCGCGCCATCTATGACGTCGCCGGCAAGAAGGTCGGGAGCGTCGTCATCGCAGAGAAGGTGACGCGCTCGCTCGCGGTACTGAACGCCGTTCGCGACCGGCTGTGGGTGACCTTCTGGATCGCGCTCACGGTGTCGGGCCTGCTCGGTTTCGGCTTCGCCGAGTTCATCGGGCGGCGCGTGCGGCGCATGACGAGGGCCGCGGCAGATATCGCCGGCGGGGACTTCGACCAGCAGCTCCCGACCGGCCTCGTGCCCGACGAACTCGCCGAGCTCGCGGAATCGTACAACCGCATGGCGACGACGCTCGGGCAGGCGTTCGCCACGTTGCACGCCCAGGAGCACGAGATCGCTGCCGTCGTCGAGTCCATGGGTGAAGGCGTCGTCGCGTTCGGCCCGGACCGCACCGTGCGCGTCATGAACCCCGAAGCCGCGATACTGCTCGGCCTGGAGTCCGAAGACGGCTTCGTCGGACAGCACATCTCCGATCTCAACGGGGACCCGGAGATCCTCGACCTCGTGGAGCGCGGCCTCGATGGAACCGCGGGCACCGGCATCACCGTGCTGGGCGAACGAACCGTGCTGCTGCACGTCACGCCGATCGCGCCCACGGAAGACAGCCCGGCCGGTGCAGTGCTGCTCATGGGCGACATCACGGAGCAGAAGCGGATCGAAGAGGCGCAGCGTCGCTTCGTCTCGAACGCGAGCCACGAGATGCGCACACCGATCGCGGCGCTCAAGGGACTGCTCGAGCTGCTCGACAGCGGAGCCAAGGACGTTCCGGAGGTCCGCGACGACTTCCTCAAGACCATGTCGCTCGAGGTCGACCGGCTCGACCGGCTCGTCGCCGACATGCTCACACTGGCGCAGTTCGAGGCCGGCAGCCTCACGTTGCATCCCGAGCCGGTCGGCGTCGACGCGCTGTTGCGCGAGATCGCGACCGTGATGCGACCGCTCGCCCAGCGCGCGGGGATCGAACTCGCAACCAGCCTGCTCGAAGGCGGCCTCGAGGTGGACTGCGACCGCGACCGCGTCAAGCAGGTCCTGCTCGGGTTCGTCGACAACGCCATCAAGTACTCATCTCGCGGCACCCGGATCGAGCTTGCCGCGATCCATCGTGGCGACTCGGTCACCTTGCAGGTTCGCGACCAGGGAGCGGGCATCGAGCCGGAGATCATTCCGCACCTGGCCGAGCGCTTCTACCGCGTGGACGAGTCGCGCGGCATCAAGGGCACCGGGCTCGGACTCGCGATCGCCAAGGAGATCATCGAGGCCCACGGGAGCACCATCGCGGTCACATCCGAGGTCGGGCGAGGTTCGACCTTCGGGTTCGAGTTGCCGCTCACGCACTAGGGAACCAGTGGAAGCCGGACCGGGAGGCACACCATGGGCGAGAAGCAGGACGGACGGCTTGGCGGGCTGGAGTACTTCGCTCGGACTCTGGCCCGCGCGACGGTGATCGCGGGCTGCTCGTTCTGGATCGTGGCGGGCGTCGTGCTCGTCTCGAGCGGCAAGGCCGATCTCAACACCTCGATCATGGACATGCTGTGGCCGTTCCTCGGCACGCTCGTGGCACTCGTCATCGGCTGGCTGAACGAGCGGCTCGCCTCCATGCTGCTGTTCGTTGCGGCGGTGGCGATCGTCGCGTGGGGACTCATCTACGGGTGGGAGGCGGGCGTGTGGGCCCTCATGGGATACGCGGTCATCGGCCCCACCGCCGTGTCCGGCGTGCTCTTCCTGCTCGCAGCCCGCGCGCGCGACCGCCGCGACATGGCGGCCGAGGCCGGTCCCGAGGCGTAGTCCTCGCACGCATCGCAGTCCCAAAGCGCACGAAGAGAGGGCCGGGATCTCTCCCGGCCCTCGGTGTGCGCAGCGTGCCGGCGCCGCGCGTGAACCCTTGTGGACTACTGCTCGACCGGGACCTCGACGAGGTCGCCGACCGGAGCAAGACGGGCGGCCAGGTCGAGCTCGCCCTGACGGGCCAGCCAGAACAGCACTGCGGCGGTCATCATCGGGCCGATGAGCAGGATCGTGAAGAGCATCCACACGCCGAGTTCGAAGCTGTGAGCGGCCGCCCACCAGATCGCGCCACCGGCGGTCAGGACGAGCATGACGGAAGCGGTGCGCTCGAACCTCCAGCCGATGATCAGGGAGGCGATGTTCATGAGGAACGGGATGAGCGCGATGAAGAGGAGGGCCTCCATGCCGCGCTGGTACCACAGCGAGGCGGCGAGAGCGCAGACGCCCCAGAACGCGGCACCCAGGATCACGAACGAACGGGCGACGCCGCGCTCGATGTACATACGGGCGACAGCGCTCTCGTGTGCACGAGCGGTCTTGCGGTGTGCCGCCTCAGCGGCGGACAGAACCGGCTCGGCGCGGCGAGACGTCACGACGTCGTACGCGACGAGCCCGACCAGAGCGACGATCCCGACGATGACCACGACTGCCAGGATAGGGCCGCCGATCATCAGTACGGCTGCGATTGCGGTTGACATCTTTCTCACCCTCCAGCTTGCCCGATGCCCCGACTTCCCGTCGGGATCTTCTAGGAGGATTGTCGGCGCATCGCGACCCGCGTAGGTTCGCAGGGAGTTTCGCCTTTGTTAGCGTTTGGTGTGAGCCCGGACGTCTGCAGAGAGACGCCTCCCCGGCGCACACGGCCCCTAGACGCTCTTGAGCCGGTAGCCGAAGCCCCGCACGGTCAGAACATACGTGGGGTTCTTGGGATCCGGCTCGAGCTTCTCCCGGATGTTGTGGATGTGCACGTCGACGGCTCGCTCATCGCCGCTGCCCTCCACGTCATGGATGGCCGCGAGGATCGCTTCGCGAGAGAACGCAGTGCCCGAGTGCCGCGCGAGGTGCAGCAGGATCTCGTACTCGCTGTGCGTGAGCGGTATGTGTGCGCCCGCGAGTGTCACTTCGCGCGACGACGTGTCGATGTTCAGGCTGCCGACGGCGACGGAGACCTGGTCGTCTCCGCAGGCAGATGCGCGGCGCAGGAGCGACTTCACCCGGCTCACGAGCTCGCGAGGCGAGAACGGCTTCGTCACGTAGTCGTCAGCGCCGAACTCGAGTCCCAGGATGCGGTCCACCTCATCCGCGCGTGCGGAGATCATGATGATCGGCACGTTGCTGCGCGCCCGGAGGTCGCGCGCGACCTCGAGACCGCTGCGGTCCGGAAGCATCACGTCGAGGATCACGAGCGCGGGCGACTCCTGCGCGAGCCGCGCTTCGGCTCCCGCGGCGTCGCTGGCCGTGACGACCTCGTAGCCCTCCTGAGTCAGCGCGTAGTCGATGATCTTGAGGATCGAGTCCTCATCATCGACAACGAGTATGCGCTGACTCACCATCTTCTCCCCCGAGGTTCCGCGACCATGTCGTACCGGTCACTTCACGAGCGTGACGCTCGGGTCGTAGTTGCGTGCGGGCACGACCCCGTGGCAGTTGCTGCAGAACGCGGACGTGTGGCACGTCTCGCAGTCGCGTGGCTTCGCGACTGCGACCGCGGCGGCATGCTTCGTGCGCCAGTCTGCAGTGTGCGACGGCGGGCGGCGCTCGTGGCAGTCGGCGCACCAGTTCTTCACCCAGCCGTGGCACTTCGCGCAGTCGGTCGTCTTGGACGCCACGGGGTGCACGACGAGCCAATCGGCGGCCTTGTGCGTGTCGGGAGCCGCCTTCGAGGTGTGGCACGTCACGCATGCATTCTTCGCCTGCTTGCCGTCGTGGCACTTCAGGCACACCGACATCGGCGGGGTGTGCTTGCCCTCGGGGCTCTCCTCGTGCACCAGGTATGCATGACACGTCACGCACTCGATGTTGAGCACGTCCGTGTGTGCGCGATGGGGGATGATCAGATCGCCGCTCGGAGAAGTCGTGATCAGGTCCTTGTGGCACTCCGCACACGCCGCGTTGGTCGGGCGCGCGAATGCCTCCGTCGCCGAGTGCGATGGAACGACCGAGAGATAGAGCTCTGAGAGCATCTTGGCGTCATAGCCGGCCTGCGCGAGCAGGGTCGGCGCGGCGTGACACCCCTGGCAGGGCACGTCCCCGTGCTTGCTGGCGAGCCACGTGTCGTGCTGGACTCTCAGGCCGGCCCGACTGCCGATCACGCTGGGCTGGATGGCGAAGAGCCCGGGCACGACCACGAGGACCCCGAGGACCGCGAGCACGATGCCGACAGGCTTCAGCCAGCGCCGTCGTGCGGTCCCGCGGCCGGCTGTCCCGTCCGCGCCGCTTCGAGCTGCGCCCTGCGGTCGCGACTGCTCGTCCGACACTGCGCTCTCCTTCTCCGGGTGCGAGCTGGGGGCGGCCATCAGTGGCACTTCCCGCAGAATGTCTTCTCGTCATGGCAGACGAGGCAGCCCGTCTTTCCCACGGCGGCGATGCGGTCCTTGTGGGTGGCCTTGAAGTTGCCGGCGTGCGATGCAGGCCGCTGGGAGTGACAGTTCTTGCAGTAGTCGGGTGTCCAGTTGTGGCAGGACGCGCAGTCGATCTTGCCGACCATCGACCCGTGCACTGAGAGCCAGTCCGCCTGCTTGTGGCGTTCCGGAACCTGCTTCTGCGTGTGACACTTCACGCAGTCGCTCGTGGCCTGCTTGCCGTCGTGGCACTTCATGCACGTCTGCATCACGGGGGCGTTGAAGCCCTGGGGATTCTTGAAGTGCACGAGGTTCTTGTGGCATACAGCGCACTTGATCTCGAGCACCTGCACGTGCGCCCGGTGCGGTATCAGCAGGTCGCCGCTCGGAGAGACCTGGCGGTAGGTCGTGTGGCACCTCTGGCAGGCTGCCGACGACGGCACCGCGAGCAGGTTCGTCGCCTTCGGGCCGAAGACCAGCTGCTCGTAGAAGTCGGGGATCGCCTTGGCGGCGAACGAAAGCGCACCCATCACGCCGGGATCGACGTGGCAGTCCGCGCACGACATCTTTGCGTGCGTGGATCCGCGCCACCCGGCGATGCGGGGACGAAGCGACGGGTAGCGCTCGTAGTAGCCGGGCTGGAGCGTCGAGACGATCGGCAGGAGCACGCCGACGAGCACCAGGACGGCCGCGGCCACGAAGGCCGTCCGTCTCGTCAGCGGGATCCGGAAGCGCCGCTTCGCAGCGGGTTTCGTGCTCTCGCCAGCCACCATGTCCTCCATGTCAGCCACTTACTTCGTCTGCTTGAACTGCTCGTGGCACTGGTCACAGAACGACTGCGTGTGGCACGTCAGACACCGCGCATCGCTCACGCTCGCGGCGATCTTCTGGTGGCGAAGCTTCCACGTGGAAACGGGACCGTGGAACGCCGGACGGTTGGCGTGGCAGTCGAGGCATTCGCCGTTCGAGACATGACAGGTCGCGCACACCTTCGGGTCCTTCATCGCCGTCGTGCCGTGCTGGGCAATCCAGTCGGACTTCACGTGCATGGTCTCGACGGTCACCCCTAGGGTGGCGACGATCGAGGGCAGGTCGGTCGCCTTGCCCGTGGTGTGGCATTCGTCGCACTGGGTCGACTTGTGACACGTCTCGAGGCACGCGTTCGGACCGATCGTGCGCACGACGGTCGGGTGCTGGGTCTTCCATGCGGTCTGATCCTGCGCGAGAGCATGGTGGCAGGTGCCGCACTGCTCGCGAGTCGTGCCCGCGCCGACATGGCACGCGAGCGCGGCGCAGACACCGGAGAACGGCATCGTCTTGTGCTTGGCCTGGTAGGTCTCCTCGTGCGAGATCCAGCGGTGGCAGCTCACGCACGGTCGCGTCTCGCTCGCCACGCGCAGGTGCGCGGGATGCGGCACCTTCGCCGTTCGCGACGACTCGTCGCTCCAGTCGTTCGCGTGACAGACGAGGCATGCGGCATTCGACGGCGGGCCGAAACCGGTCATCGCAGGCTGCGACGTCGTCACGAGGATGCTGCCGTAGAAGTCACCGATGCGGTCGACGAGTCCGGTCGTGCCCGTGCGCCCGTGGCACTCGACGCACGAGATGTCCGCGTGTGACGACTGCTCGAGGTTGGTGAATCGCCGATCGAACCCGTGGAACCGTGCGTAGAACGACGGCTGCGCGGTCTCGATCAGAGCGATACCCACCCCGGCAACTGCCAGCACGAACAGCACCGGCAGCGCGTAGGAGACGATCTTCATGATCGCGCTCCGCGTGCGGTTGTCGCGCACAGCCCGGCCCGAGTCGGTGGTCACTGCGCCACCTCCGGCTCCGCCGCGCCAGCGGGGAGCGTGTGTGCCGCATGATGCTCATCCTCGGGCACCTCGAGCGGAAGGACCTTCGCACCGAGCGTGACGAAGAGTACGCCGAGGGAGAGGAGTCCGAGTGCGATCAGGCCTTCAGCAAGGCTCGGCAGATACGGCGCCTGGGTCTGGCCCAGGGGGCCGATCGCGAAGCCCATCGACATGAGCGTGTAGCGCTTGAAGAAGATGGCCACGACGTACAGGGCCGAGGCTGTGATCTGAACGGCCGGGATGTGCCGGGTCTTGCGTCTGGAGAGCAGGGCGAACGCGGTGCCCCCGAGTATGAGGACCGGCAGGAAGATCCATGCGTAGGGACCGGTGAGGAACTCCGTGAACCGCAGCGTGTGCCCCGCCTTGGCGGACGTCGGCCAGTAGACGAACGCGATCTCGACGATCAGAAGGAACAGGTCGAGGATCATCACCGTCGCGAGCAGCGTTGACAGGCTCCTGAACATGCTCGACTTGAACTTGAGCACGTTGAACCGCTGCATGATGTAGGCGACGATCAGCAGGAGTGCCACGCCCGAGGCGACGGCCGATGTCAGGAAGATCGGGACCATGACGGCGGAGTTCCACAGCTCGCGAGACTTATTGAGAGCGAGCACGAACGCGGTCGTGGTGTGGAGGTAGATCGCGAAGGGCAACGCGATGAGCGTCATGGTGAACGCGAGCTTCTCTCCGCCCTTGCCGGTGATCAGGACCCAGAGGTCCACGAAACACAGCAGCATGTAGATCCCTGCGGCGCTACCCGTATAGACGAATATCGCGGTCGGGTTGGGCGTCACAACGAACCAGTAGATCCTCCAGACACGCACGAGGTCCGTGAGGTCGCCCAGCAGAGCCGCCATCGTCAGCACGCCGGCCAGGAGCACCGCGAGCCGCGAGAGGGGCTTGAACTGCTCGGCGCCGAACAGGTGCACGCTCGCGTACACGACAAGACCGCCTGCGGCCAAGCCGACGTAGAACATGTAGTTCGAGAACCAGAAGCCCCAGGTGAAGCCGTCGCGCTGGGCCATCACGGCGCCGCCCTCGGTCAGCACCATGACCCAGGCCAGAACGCCCACGAGAACGAGGATGGAGACCGCGGTCACGAACGCCCAATACCGCGATCCCGCGGTCTTGAGGGCGCCGATGTTCCAGTCGATACCGATGAACCGCTTGATGCCAGGCTGTGAAGTCTTCGCGTCAGTCATCTTCGATCACCCCACATACCAGATCATCGGTTCGGTCGAGTCTTCTTCCTTCAGACGCCAGGCGTGGCGCGTCTTGAGCAGGATGGCGACCTCGCTGTTCTCGTCGTTGAGGTCGCCGAACTTGCGCGCCCCGACCGGGCAGGCCTCCACGCACGCGGTGGTCTTCCCGTTCCTCGTCCTCTGGATGCAGAAGGTGCACTTCTCGGGCGTCCACGCCTTCTCCTCGACGGGAACGAGGGGGTTCCTCTCATCCGCGGGGACTTGCGGGTGGACCCAGTTGAAGTGGCGGGCGCCGTAGGGGCACGTGATCATGCAGTTGCGGCACCCGATGCACTTGTCGTAGTCGATGACGACGATGCCGTCGGGCTCTTTCCACGTCGCCTTGACCGGGCAGCCGTTGACGCATGGCGGGTTCGCGCACTGCATGCACTGGACCGGCATGTACCACTTGTCGGGTCTGCCGGCCTCCTTGTAGTCGAGCACGGCGCTTTCCAGGTCGACCCCGCCCGGCTCCATCTCGAGCACCTGGATGAAGGTGAACCCGGAGTTGCGGCCGATGTTGTTCTCCTTGACGCAGGCGTAGACGCACTTGCGGCAGCCGACGCACGCCTTGGTATCGATGACCATGGCCCACTTCTGCTTTCCCGCAGGGAAGTCCTTGGCGTAGTACACGGGGCGACCCGGGTAGTTCAGCGGCTTGTCGTCGGCGATGATCGAAGCGATGAAGTCCTCTTCGCCGTCTGTCGCTGATGCCGCGGCCCCTGCCGTGGGCGTCGCTTCTTCGGCCGAGGCCGGCGGAGCGGTGAGCACTGCGGGGATCACGCCCGCAGCAACCACGCCTGCTGCCACACCGATGCCCTGGAGGAAGCTCCGACGCGAGTACGTCGTGCCCTCGGGCGCCGTCCCGTTCTCCGGGCGCTCGTCGCGCAACTTGTCCTCACTCATCGCTTCAACCTTTCCAGAAGTGCGGGCGCTGCAAGACCACCGAAGATGAGGATCGCTACGACCATGCCCACGATGGAGGCGATCACGAACCACTGCGGGTTCGTCGTCGGGGGCTGCACGGGAATCGGCATGACCGGCGTGAACGGAGCGCGGCGCAGACCGACCGCCTTGACCTGGATGCCGGTGCCGAAGAACGGCTTCAGCGGGCTGATGTAGATGTAGTTGGGCGTGTGCGGATCGTGGCAGCCTGCCGCAACACAGCTCGCCATGTGCTTGCCGTGAGTGCCCTCCACGAACTCGTTGTACTTCTGGAAGTGGCACTTCTGGCAGAGCTTCGCGATGTCGCCCGTCTTCACGTCGATGAGCGTGCCGTCCACCGCATGCAGCAGACCGGGGTTGTGCTCGGCATCGTCATGGCACACGAGGCACGCCTTCTCGCCCGTGCCGAGAACATCGTGGGCCTCGAGCTTGATCCCGTGCCCCTCGAAGCCCTTGAAGGTGATGGGGAGCGGATGCGAGGGCTTGCCCGCTGCGTCAAGCGAGACGGGGTGACACTGCGTGCAGGGATAGAAGAGAAGCGTCCCGGTGGACGCAGTGCCGGCGAAGGCAGTCGCCGCCGGCAGGAGCAGCGCCGCGAAGGCGGCAGCCGCCAGAAGAAGCACCAACCTTTTGACGGGCCCGCCCCGTGGGGGACGCGCGGCCGACCGTACCCGGGTTGCACCCATATGCGCTCCTGCCAATCTGTGAGGAAGCCATCTCACGCACGCGCCGGTCCTCCGTGTGGACCGGCGGCCTCCGAGGTACGCGAGGCCCCGCCTAGCAGTATCGCCACACCGTTTCTGAAGAGGATTAGTGGGCGATTCACGGATTGTTAGGGTTCTGTTAGCAAGCATTCCCCGATGGGTCTTCGCGAAGCGCCGGGGCCGGAGGCCGCCAGGGGCTCGACACTCGCGCCCGGCTCGCGACCCCGTCGCACGGCATACCGTTTACTTGCTAATCGTTTATATGCTAACCTTTCGCAAGCGAACTACTGGGCCCCGCTCGGAGAAAGGAGCGCCCGATGTCCAAGGACGGCACATGTCCGGGCGCATTCAACACGCACGGGCTCAGCCCGCTCGACCTGAGCGTGGTCGAGAACTTCCGCAGGGCGGCGCACCTGAATCGCCAGATGTTCACGCACATCGTCGGCTTTGAGAAGCCCGGCCACCCCGGCAGAGCGATCATGCTGCTTCTGCTTGGAAGCGAGGCTGATGGCATGACGCAGCGCCAGGTCGCGGAGATGCTCCGCGTCTCCGCGCCGACGGTGACGGTCATGCTGCAGAAGATGGAGGCCCACGGCCTCATCGAGCGCTGGACGGACGAAGAAGACCAGCGCCTCACGCGCATCCGCATGACGCCGAAGGGGCGCGACACCTCGGAGCGCATCTCAGGCAGATACCACGAGTTCATCGACGCGACGATCGGCCGGATGTCCGAGACCGACCGCCGCGAGTTCGCGCGCCTGCTCGGCGTCTTCTCGGACAACATGCAAGGCGCGCTGAAGCGCGACGCGGAATCGTAGGGCGCGTCCCCACCCAACCGGAGGAACACCACCGATGGTCTACCTGATCAAGACCTACCTGAAGCCGTATTGGAAGCAGGTCACGCTCGTGATGGTCCTGCTGCTGTCACAGGCCATCGCGACCCTGTATCTGCCCGAGCTCAACGCGAACATCATCAACAACGGCGTCGCCAAGGGCGACGTGAGCTACATCATGCGGATCGGCGCGTTGATGCTGGGCGTCACCCTCGTGCTCGGCGTCATCTCGATCGTCAGCGTCTACTACGGCTCGTTCGCGTCCATGGCCTTCGGCCGCGACGTCCGTGCGGCGATCTTCCGCCGCGTCGGGGACTTCTCGCAAACCGAGGTGAACAGGTTCGGCACCCCGTCGCTCATCACGCGCAACACGAACGACGTGCAGCAAACCCAGATGGTGTTGCTGATGGCGCTCAACGTGATGATCGTCGCGCCGTTCATGGGGATCGGCGGCATCATCATGGCGCTGCGCCAGGACGTGCCCCTTTCCGGGATCCTGCTCGTGATCGTCCCGGTCATGGCGGTCTTCCTCGGCTTCCTCGTGTCGCGCGCGCTGCCGCTCTTCACCTCGATGCAGATCAAGGTCGACCGCATCAACAAGGTCATGCGCGAGACGCTCTCGGGCGTGCGCGTGATCCGCGCCTTCGTCCGCGACGACTTCGAGCAGGCGCGCTTCGCGACGGCCAACGAGGACCTCACCGACACGGCGCGCAAGGTCTTCCGCCTCTTCGCGCTCATGTGGCCAGTGCTGATGGGCGTGATGAACCTCTCGACCGTCGCGATCGTGTGGTTCGGCGGTCATCGCATCGCGAGCGGCGCCATGCCGATCGGCAACCTGATCGCCTTCCTGAACTACATCACTCAGATCCTCATGGCGGTCATGATGGCGACCTTCATGTTCACGATGCTGCCGCGCGCCGAGGCGTCCGCGAAGCGCATCAAGGACGTCCTGCTGACCGCATCCACGGTGTGCGACCCTCCCGTCCCGGCCGCTCCCGCCGAGACGCGCGGGTACCTGGAGTTCCGCGACGTGGAGTTCCGCTACCCGGGCGCGCAGGACCCCGTGCTCCGGGACATCAGCTTCACCGCGGCTCCCGGCGAGATCACTGCCGTGATCGGTTCGACTGGAAGCGGCAAGTCCACACTGGTCAACCTCATCCCGCGCTTCTATGACGTGACCGGCGGCACGGTGCTCGTCGACAGCGTCGACGTGCGCGAGATGAGGCAGGAGGACCTCTGGGCCAAGATCGGCTTCATCCCGCAGCGGGCGTTCCTGTTCTCCGGCACCGTGGCGAGCAACCTGCGCTACGGCGGCGAGAGCGCGACCGATGACGAGCTGTGGCACGCTTTGAAGGTCGCCCAGGGCGCCGACTTCGTCACCGAGATGCCCGAGCACCTCGAAGCACCGATCAGCCAGGGCGGCACCAACGTCTCGGGCGGGCAGCGACAGCGCCTCGCCATCGCCCGCGCGCTCGTGAAGCGTCCCGAGATATACGTGTTCGACGACAGCTTCTCGGCGCTCGACTTCAAGACCGATGCAAAGCTCCGTGCCGCGCTCGAGAGCGAGACGCGGCAGTCCACCGTCATCATCGTCGCCCAGCGCGTGAGCACGATCCTGCACGCCGACCGCATCGTCGTCCTCGACGAGGGACGCATCTGCGGCATCGGGAACCACGACGAGCTGATCAAGACCTGCGAGACCTACCGCGAGATCGTCTTCTCGCAGCTCACGGAAGAGGAGATCGCCTGACATGGCCGAGCGAAACGAGAACCAGACACCGGCCATCCGCCCCGCGGGCGGACCCGGGCGCGGCCGCGGCCCGGGCGCCGGCATGATGGGCGGGCACGCGGTGATCGGTGCGGGCGTCAAGGCGCGCAGCTTCGCGGCTTCCGGCAGGCGCCTGCTCGGCCTCCTCAAGGCGCGCGCAGGCATGATCGCCTTCGTCATCGTGCTCGCGATCGTCAGCGTCACGCTGTCGACGGTGGGCCCGAAGATCCTCGGTCAGGCCACCAACAAGCTGTTCAGCGGCGTGATGTCGCAGGTGGTCACCGCGCAGGTGAAGGCCAGTCTCCCCGCGGGCGTGCCGCTCTCCGCCATCAAGATGTCCGACGTCATCGCGAAGATGAAGGCTGCCGGCCAGACGGAGATGGCCGACATGATCGGCAGCATGGACGTGAAGCTCGGCGGCAGCGTCGACTTCACCGCGATCGGGAAGATCCTGCTGCTGCTGCTCGGTCTGTATCTGGTGTCCATGCTCTTCGGGTACCTGCAGCAGTACTTCACAGTCGGGATCTCGCAGGGCATCGTCTACGACCTGCGCAACCAAGTCGACGCGAAGCTCTCGCGGCTGCCGCTGCGCTACTTCGACAGCCACGCCCGCGGCGACATCCTCTCGCGCGTGACGAACGACATCGACAACATCGCACAGACCCTGCAGCAGGCGCTCACCCAGATCACCACCGCCGTCCTTACGGTCATCGGCGTGCTCATCATGATGTTCTCGATCAGCCCGCTGCTGGCTGTGATCTCGCTGCTCGTCGTGCCGCTCTCCGTGGCCGTCACCGTGCAGATCGCCAAGCGTAGCCAGAAGCAGTTCGCGCTGCAGTGGGAGCACACCGGCACGCTCAACGGCCACATCGAGGAGACTCACACCGGCCGCAACATCGTGAAGGTGTTCGGTCACGAGAAGGATGCCGAGGCGACGTTCGACGCCGAGAACGAGAAGATGTTCCAGGCGAGCTTCAGGGCGCAGTTCATCTCGGGCATCATCCAGCCGTCGATGAACTTCCTCGGCAACCTGAACTACGTGGCCATCGCGGTCATCGGCGGCCTGCGCGTCGCCTCCGGCACGATGAGCCTCGGCGACGTTCAGGCCTTCATCCAGTACTCGCGCTCGTTCACGTGGCCCATCACTCAGCTCGCGAGCATCATGAACGTGATGCAGTCCGCTGTCGCCTCCGCCGAACGCGTCTTCGAGCTGCTGGACGAGTCGGAGCAGGCGCCGGATACCGCGTCCCCGCTGAAGCTCGCGAAGGTCACCGGCCACGTTCAGCTCGCCGGCGTCTCGTTCCGGTACCTCCCGGACGAGCCGCTGATCGAGGACCTCGACCTGGACGTGAGGCCTGGCCAGACCGTCGCCATCGTCGGCCCCACCGGCGCCGGCAAGACGACGCTCGTCAATCTGCTCATGCGCTTCTACGAGATCGACCATGGCTCGATCAAGATCGACGGCGTCGATACCAAGGACATGACGCGAGAGGACGTGCGCGGCGTGTTCGGCATGGTGCTGCAGGACGCTTGGCTCTTCGGTGGCACGGTCCGCGAGAACATCGCGTACGGACGTACCGGCGCCACTGAGGAGGAGGTCGTGCGCGCCGCGGAAGCAGCGCACGTCGACCACTTCGTCCGGACGCTCGCCGACGGCTACGACACCGTGGTCGACGACGACGCCACGAACGTGAGCCAGGGCGAGAAGCAGCTGCTCACGATCGCGCGAGCGTTCCTCGCTGATCCGCAGATACTCATCCTCGACGAGGCGACGAGCTCGGTCGACACGCGCACCGAGGTGCTCATCCAAAAGGCGATGGCGAAGCTGATGGAGAACCGCACGTCGTTCGTGATCGCCCACAGGCTCTCCACGATCCGGGATGCCAGCACGATCATCGTCATGAACCACGGGCGCATCATCGAGACGGGCAACCACGAGCAGCTGCTCGCGGCGAACGGCTTCTACGCAGACCTCTACAACAGCCAGTTCGTCGAGGCCTACGAAGAGGCGGTCTGACCGGCACCAGCCGTATCGGAGGGCACACCATGAAGCGCATCGCTGTCATCCTCGCACTCGGGCTCGTTCTCGCGACGGGGGTGACGGCGTGCGCTCCGCCCTCCCCCACGCCCGCCGAACAGAAGGCGGCGTGCTTCACGAACGAGAAGCTCGCGGGCGCCGAGATGAAGCTCTTCTACGAGGATGCGGGCATCTATCCGCCGATCGCCACAGTCGTCGAGAAGCTGCACGTGAAGTGTCCGAGCGGCGGGACGTACAGCTTCGACGAGGCCACGGGCATCGTGTCCTGCTCCGTGCACCGACACCCCTGATAGCCTTGTGGCCCGCACGCATTCCCTGACCGAGAAGGGCACCGCCTTGACCGACCGCAACGTGACCGGAGCCCAGAACGTGAGCCGCATGTGCATGGTCTGCGGCCGCGACAATCCGCTCAGTCTCAAGGCCCGCTTCTACGACTTGGACGGCGGCGAGCTGCTCGGCGTCTTCGACGTGCGGGAGGTGCATCAGAGCTACCCGGGGCGCGTCCACGGCGGTGTCGTGACAGCGATGCTCGACGAGTCGATCGGCCGCGCCATGGCAGCGGGCGACGCGACCGCCTTCGGCGTCACAGTCGAGCTGAACGTGAAGTTCCGCAAGCCGGTCCCGATCTCGCCCGACCTGCGCGTGCTCGCCCGGGTCACCACCGACCCCACCAAGCGCCTCTACGAGGGAACCGGCGAGATCGTGCTGGAGGACGGGACGGTGGCCGCAGAGGCGTGGGGGCGCTACCTGCGCATGCCGATCGACAAGATCGCGGATGGCGACTTCGCCTCCGAGTGGTTCGCCGACGAGCGCGAGCGCCCGCGGACGATCACGCTTCCGGACACCGGCGCCTGAGACGCGCTGGCGACCGGAAGACGACGAAGGCCCCTGGCGATCCGGGGGCCTTCGTCGTCTTCCCGCTCCACTACCTATACTCATACCGAATTGCTGGTCGGCTGCCGGAGGCGACACGTGAAGGCTCTGTGGCTGGAAGACCGCGCCCTTTCGATGCGGGACACCGGGGTCCCGGACCGACCCGACGAGGCGCTCATCCGCATACGTCTCTCGGGCGTATGCGGAACGGACCTGGAGCTGGTGCGCGGCTACTACCCCTTCACGGGGGTCATCGGCCACGAGTTCGTCGGCGAGGTGGTCGCTTCGCCGGATGCGTCGTGGATCGGCGCGCGCGTCGTGGGCGAGATCAACGCGGCGTGCGGTACGTGCGAGGCATGCCGCAACGCGCGGCCAACGCACTGCGAGCGCCGGACGGTGCTCGGTATCCAGAACCGCAACGGAGTGCATGCCGAGTACACCACCCTGCCGCTTGAGAACCTGCACCGGATCCCCGACTCGGTCACCGACGACGCCGCTGTCTTCACCGAACCGCTGGCGGCCGCGGTCGAGATCGTCGAGCAGGTGCACATACTGCCCACCGACCGCGTCCTGCTGGTCGGCGCGGGACGTTTGGGACAGCTCGTGGCGCAGGTCCTCGCGCTCACGGGCGCGCGCCTGCACGTGGTCGCGCGCCACGAACACCAGCGCGCGCTGCTCGCCGCCCGCGGGATCGCGACCGTCACTGCCGAGGAGATCGAGCCGCGCCGCTATGACGTCGTCGTCGAGGCGACTGGCTCGCCTTCGGGCTTCGAGCTGGCCCACTCGGCGATACGCCCGCGCGGGACGTTGGTCCTGAAGTCGACCTACGGCGGGGAGATCTCCATCGCCCTCGCCCCGTTCGTCGTCGATGAGATCACGATCATCGGCTCACGCTGCGGGCCGTTCGCTCCGGCGCTCCGACTGCTCGAGAGAGGCGACGTGGACGTCACGCCGCTCATCGGCGAGCGCTTCCCGCTCGACAGGGCGATCGAGGCGATGGACGCCGCGGCGCGGCCGGGCACGATGAAGGTGCTCGTCGAGCCGTAGGATGTCTCGGCGGCGGGGGCCGCAGTGTGAGCCGGGACCCGAGGCGGCCGTGAGCGCGAACGGTGGCCCCATCCTGCGAGATGAGGCCACCGTCCTGCTGCGACCCGGGTCGGCTCGTCCTCGGCCCGTCCTTCAACTGCGCGTACCAGGTCCTGCGATCCTCGGCGTGGTCGGCGCTCACATGGCCCGCAGGCCGATCGGAGCGCCCGCCACGCTCGCTCTCATGACTCCTCTTGCTCTGACGCCCCCTCGGAGCGGTCTTCGCCATTGGCCTCGATCCCCAGGACCTCATAGCACTGCAGCAGCCGTTGCGCGGCCAGCTCGCGCATCGCGTGCAACTGCGGCGGGTAGCCGGTATTCGCAGGCACCTCAGCCACGGCCGCCTCGATCGCATCAGCCAGCTCAACGTCGCCGATGGCCTCGCGGATCCAACGAGCCAGTGCTTGAGGCTGCATGTATGCGACCTGGACGTCGTGGCCGGGAAACTGCTCTCCGGGCGTCACGGTCTGGTCCGTGTTGTTCTGGCCGAGGAACGCGATCGCGTGCTCGAGCGAGTACACCGTGACCACCAACTGCCCCGAGGCCTTGAACACGTAGCCTGCGAAACAGTCCTCATGGCTGAGCTCCCGGGTGAAGAGCGCTGCCTCTTCCTCGGTCGGCTGCGTCAGCGTGACCGTCATTTCGGTGCTTCCCATCGTCAGATCTTCTTCGCGGCCGCGAGCTCGACAGCGACCTTCTCCAGGCCGAGCTTGTCGAGGGTCTCTTTCGTGGGCACACCCGTCTTGGTGTCCCAGCCCTCGAACTCGTAGAACCTGGTCTTCCAGTCCTCGAACTTCGCGTGATCGAGCATCCGGCCCCACACGTTCTTGTACGACCACTCCCCGTTCTCGAACACGGGCATGACGTAGGGGATCTCGTAGGTCGTGTGAGAGGCAGGTGCGCCCGTGGTGAACTGCCACTCGTCGAGCGCATCCCCGTCCCGGTCCCTGCCCTGCAGCACGTTGATCGCCCGGTCGAGGTTCCAGATCTTCTTGCCGATCGTCATGCCCTCTTCGAAGGTGAGCTTCTGACCGGTCACGGCGTTGAAGAACCGGGGCTCGACTTCCGGCGTCAGGCCCTTGTATCCCTCCGTGTACGGGTTGATCCAGTCGGTGACGCCCCAGTCGCAGAAGATCGCCGACTGCTTCCAGAACCGGTTGTAGTGGCGGTGCCAAGAGACGAACTTGACCATGGCGTCCGAGTAGATGCCCGTGTCGCTGTAGTCGAGCATCATCGGGTCCTTGTAGGGGAGCAGGGTCGAGCCGATCATCTCGACGAGGTCCTTGGCCGGCATGATGTACGGCACACCGAACAGCGGCGCCATCGACGTGTACCAGTACAGCGTCAGCGCGATGTCATGCTCGTTGATGTCACGGGAGTCGAGCGCCGTCCCGAATCCCCACTCGACCTCGGTACGCGCGTCGTAGTGGTGCGCGTAGCCGTGCGCGCAGATGGCGAGCAGGCCGCTCGTCGTGTCCTCTTCGTAGCGTCCCCATGCCAAGGCCGCGCGAGCGGCGCCCTCTCCCAGGACCTTGCCGATATCGGTTCGATAGGCGATGGCCTCGAGGAAGGCCTTGTTGAACGCCTCGGAACCGTAGTCGGAGAAGTCGATCTTGGTGTCGATCTGCTTGCCCGGGCCGAGGATCCCCTTCTTGTACAGGGCGACAAGCCATGGACCGGCGATGGCGCCCTCCCATGCGTTGATCCCGAGGCGCTGCAGCCGGTCGGTGGTGACGGCGTTGTCGCTGGTGTGGCCCTGGATGCCGAACTTCGACTGCAGGTTGTAGTAGCTGTCGAAACAGCTGCTGTTCGGAGCGAGGCCGCGGGAGTTGCGACCGCCATGACAGCTCTTGTAGCAGCCAAGGCAGGAGTTGTCTCGACCCGCGACGTTCTCGGCCGCGTTCGCGCCAATCGCACCGGACGGACGGGACGTGTACATCCCGGGAAGACCCGGCTTCAGGTTGTCGATGTCCCACCAACTCGCCTGCGCCCACGCACGGGCGCCCATGAGCGCCTTTGGATCGGCGATCTCGACACTTCCGGTCCCGATGACGCTGATCGACTTGAGGTTCTTCGACCCGAACACCGCCCCGAAGCCGCCCTGCCCTGCACCGCCTCCACCCTCATGGATGAGGCTCGCGGCCCTACACAGGTTCTCTCCGGCCGGCCCGCAGGAGAGAACGCCGGGGTTCAGAGTCGATCGCCCGCTGTCCCTCGAGCCTCCGTAGTCTGTCCAATCGGCGGTATCGCCCTTGCGAACGAGTTCGTAGATCTTCTTCTCGACCTCTACGGTGTCGAGTCCCCACAGACCATCGCCGGACGGACTCGCATCGCGAATCGCCACGCTCTGGTCGCGGATGTCGATCCACACGGGCTTGTCGGCCTTGCCGGTGACCGCGATCCCGTCCCAGCCTGCGAACTTCAGCTGGCCGGAGAACCGGCCGCCGAACCCGCTGCGGCTGTACCACTCGACCGGGAAGCCCTCAGGCGCGATGCCCTGGACCTCGCAGCGCCCCGACGCAAACGGCGTCAGCGTCCCTTGCAGAGGCCCGGTCATCACCGTGAGTACGTTTCCCGGATCGAAGGCCTTGACCGTCTTGTCCCTGCACAGGTCGAAGAAGACGGCCGAACCGATCCCATGACCGCCGCCGTATTCGGCGTAGTCGCTCGTGTTCAGCGTCGAAGTCGTGCGCTTCGTGAGGTCGACGACCAGTATCTTGCCGGCGTATCCATTGCCCATCTGACGAAACCTCCTAGTGTCTGCCGCTGCCCCGAGAACCCAGCGGACCGGACGTTCGCTAGTGCCCTGCCTTGGGCGCCGCAGCGGCCGCAGCCGCAGCCGCAGCTGCCTTTGCCGCAGCCACCTGGCCCGGGCTGAAGAAGCCGTCGTCTCCCGTGGGCAGGAGGAGCGCAGCGCTGCCGTCCTTGGTCCGCAGGTTCACGTCGTAGCCGGCGTCGGACTGGATCGGTATCTCCGAGGTGAAGGTGACCGCATGCATCTTGCAGACCTCGACGCACGCCTGCTTGCCGCCGGGCCCGCCCTTCTTGTCCCAGAAGGGGGTGTTCGCGCACAGGTCGCACTTCTGGGCGTGCTTCTCGGCACCGTTCCAGAGGGCGCGAGAGGGCGTGAAGGGGCACGCGCTGACGCAGCGCTCGCAGCCGATGCACTTGCTCGCATCGACGGTGCGGACGTTGCCGTTGGCGGTGTCCACGTGGTTCGCGCCGGTCGGGCACGCCTCGACGCACGCCGGATACGGGCACTGGCGGCACTGGGCGATGGTGAGGTCACCCGGGTACGGCTCGAACACGTTCTGCGAGATCTGGATGCGTGACTGAGAGAAGCTCGCGCTCCCGTGGTGCGTTATCGAGCACGCGAGCATGCAACTGTCACAACCGATGCACTTCTTCGTGTCGACGAGGATGTAGCCCTCGGAAGCGGGGATAGCGAGCACCCGGTCGGGCAGCAGGACCGCGCTGCCCAAAACGCCTCCGAGCACCGCGCCGAGGCCTAGGCTGCCGAGGCCGGTGACGAAGTCACGCCTCGAGAGTTGCTTGGGTTCTTTGGCTTCGTTGTCTGACATGTCTTGGTTCCTTTCGGAAAGCACAGCGGAGTCGCTGTGGGCGGTGTGCCACGACTACTTGCGCCCGGCTTCCTTCAACTGCGCGTACCAGGTCCCGTGGTGATGCTCGGCGTAGTCGGCGCTCACATAGCCCGTGAACATCGACTGGAGCAGCGGCCACGACCACGGCACGAGCGCGCCCATGAGCGCGTGCGCGACGAGGAACAGGCCGAGCACGACTGCGGTGATGTCATGGATCCAGAAGGTCGGCCCGATGAGCCATGCGGGGATGTCGACCGAATGTGCCGCCACCTTGATGAGCCCGGTCAGGAGCATGAGAGTGCTGCCGGTGACCGCGACGGGGTACGTCAGATGCTCGCTGGCGAAGTACTTGTCCTCGGGTGGCATGTCGGCGCCGCCGAACAGCGCCTTGTAGTGGGCGAAGACGCTCTTCACCGCGGAGCCGAGTTCACGGGGCATGTGCCCCTTCCAGCGCCCTGTCAGCAGCGCGTTCGTCGCGTAGAACGTCGCCCCGAAGCAGAAGACCACGACGCCGACGTAGTGCAGATTGAGCGCGAGGCCCGCCTGGTACATCCCGCTCACGAAGGCCGGGAGGAAGCGCGCGCCCAAGGCGATGCCACTCCCCACGAGGAGGAGCGTCGCCAGGGCGTGGCTCCAGTGCTCGGAGATCGCGACGCTGTCGTGGCGGAGGACGCGCGCGCCCTCGATCGCGTCCGGGCGCCGGCGGGCCAGTCCGCCGGCGAGGACCCCGGCGGCGACGGCGGCCCAGATCAGCCACGACGCCGTGTCGAAGAGCAGGCGCACGTTGCCCTGCGCGATCGAAGCGATCGGCACCACGGCAGCGTCAATCGCATTCCTCGCGGCGACGAGGATCGCGACTGCGAACCCGATCACCACGAACGCAATGATGAGAATGCGCTTCAACATGCGATCACCCCTTCTTGGGACGATCGACGCCGAAGCGCACCTCGCCCCTGCCCGAATGCACGATCCCGTCCACGCGACACGGCGGTGCCGGTGTCTTGAACGCGGATGGGTGGCCCGACGCGGGGCGCAGCAAAACAGAGCTCTTCTGCCCCAGCCATCCCTACCCCCTTCTTTCTGTCACGCTGGCGGGCCTGCCGGGGCCCGGAGACCTCCATGCCGGTGGGGTCACGCAAAGAGCATTGAGCCGCCCCTATGTAGCGTCAATCCCTACATTTCGCATACATGTTTGGTGTGGGACAGTGCGCACGTATTCATTGTTTGTGCGCAATGAATACTCAGAGATGCGAGGGCTCTCGCTTGTTCGTCCGCCGTGTGCTATGAACGCATCGCAACGTATCGATTCGCTGGCTCAGACAGTCCGATACGGGTTCACCGGGGCGTGGAAGGGCGATCGCGATGCGAGCCTTGGACGACGATCTCATGATGGATCAGGCATTCCGGCGGCTGCTCGTGCTCTTCTCGCGCCAGACCCTCACCTGGGAGGGGTTCCTCAACCAGCCGCTGCCACCCGGAATGAGCGCGACAGCCACCTGGGAGCTCCTCCACGCGCTCGGGCGCGACATGGGTGTGCCCGTGCCGATCCCGGACCTCGACGGGAACGAGTACTGGTACCGGCGGCCGTACCACCTCACCGACACCGCGAACGCCGTCGGATGCGCGTGCCGCACAGGATCGCGCCTGCAGCGCATCATGAACTCGGCTGAGAGCCGTCACTTCCTGCTCAGCCTCCGCATCGGGGAGATGATCGCCAGCGCGCGGCTCGACGGCCTGGAGATCTCAGCGGCCGACGCACGCGCGATGGTCCGCTGCACCCGGCAACCGAAGACACCCATCGAGCGCCTCGTCTTCAACATCGTCGGGCTCTCGAACCGCGTGGATGACTACCTCGGCAGACGATTCTCCATAGAGCTCTTCCGCGAGTTCGCGGCCATCCTTCTCGAAGGCGTCGACGCTGATGCTCTTCCGCGCACCCGCCCGCCCCTGGGGATCATCGCGCTCGAGTACGACGACGAGCGCATCCGCGGCACGGAGGAACGCCAGATGACCTACATCGCGGCGTATGCGAACCACGAAGCGGGGGACGACTTCGATCTCCCCGTGCTGCGCGCGCTGCTTCTCCCCGACGTGTTCCAGCTCTACCGTCCGGTCGGCAAGGTCAGCACCCAGGTCGGACGGCTCGTGGGACAGCTCTACGCGCTCAAGCACGATCTCCCGGTCCTGAGTCTCCTCCCTATCTCGCAGGCGAAGCTCGATTTCGAGACCGGGCGGATAGCTGCGCCGGACGTGTGCATGGACCTCGAGGAGTACAAGGTGCTCGTCGTTCGCGCTCCGGGTGACGCCACGCCCCATCACGCGCTCGAGGCCGAACTCGCCATGCTCACGCTGCGCGCCGTCGAACGCGAGGCGACCGCCTGGGAGCGCCGCGACAGGGAGATCCGCGAGATCCTGCGCAGAGAGCCACTGCTCAACCAGCGACAGCGCTCGATCCTCCATCGCGCGATGCGCTCGCCCGACGCCGAGTTCCGCATCCGCTATCACCAGCGGAACCACAGCATCGCCTACACGACCGCGCGACGCGACCTGCTCGAGCTCGCAGACAAGGGCTACCTCAAGCAGGAGTTGCGCGGAAAGGCGTTCGTGTTCGTTCCGGCCCCCGCCCTGAACCGTGTCGTCGGCGGAGGCCATCCCTCAGAGTAGACAGCTCGCCGCTCGCAGCGGCATCGTCGGCTGCGTCGGGCTTTCGGGCATGAACACGCAGAGCGCCTGAGTGAAGGAGAGGTCACATGTCACGCTACGTGAAGGACCTGCCGACGCAGATCCCATACGCGGAGGCCGGGCAGATCATCAACGACTACCTGCTCGCCGAGGGATTCCAGTACGTCACGGAGAAGGGCGAGCCGCTGTGGCGCAAGGGCGTCGGCGCGCTCACGGTCCCGCAGTTCCTCAAGGTCCTCCCCGGAGACCGCGTCGTGCACATCGAGGCCTGGCTCTCGGGGATCGCCTTCCTGCCCGGTGTCTATGCCGGAGAGATGGGTCTCACGGGATTCTGGGGCTGGGCGATGAAAGCCGCGTTGCGCAAGCGCGTCGAGGAACTCGAGCGTCGCCTGCTCGCCGCGGTTCCGCCGGCGGCACCGCCTCCCGCGCCGGCCGCACCGGTAGCGTAGCCCCCCAAGCTCACTCCGCGAGGATCGCGTAGATCGTGTGCCGCGCGCGCTCGAGCTCGTCGCACGCGGCGACGCGCTGCGCGTCGCTGCCGGAATGGTCCACCTCGAGCACGGCCTCCACGAGCTGCCATGACGCGCTTCTAAGCGCGCGGCATGCCGGCGACTGGTCCGACGGCACGGCGCCGTCCTCCGAGGCGGACCGCAGGCGATAGCCCAGACCGCGAACGGTCTCCACCGCCCCGTCGGCGCCCGCGAGAGCGAGCTTGCGGCGCAGTCGCGCCACGTGAACGCTCACCGATTCCCTCGAGTACGCCTCGCCGCCATCGGCGTCGGAGAGTTGATCGGCAGAGAAGACCCAGCCGGGGTGACGCGCGAGAGTCGACACGATCTCGAACTCGCGTGCTGTGAGCGGAAGCTCCCGTCCGTTGACGAGTACGTCGCGCCCGTCCGGGCGAATGACCAACCCGCAGGTCACGGACTCGTCGGTCGAAGGCATCTCGCTTCCCTCCTCGCGCCGCCCAACAACTGTTCGTACCCCGATTTGCGGGATCCGTTCATGCGGCGTTCGGGCGCTACGGCTACCAAATGAAGAGACCCGGAAGGGGGTGCTGACCATGTATGCCACTGACCGTCACAAGGGGATGCCGCTGCGGTTGGGCTATCTCGTGGTCGCCTTGCTGCTCGCGGGTTTGGCGTTCGCCCCGATAGCGCAGGCGAGGATCGATAGGTTCGGCGCCGACGGTGCTGCTGCTCCGGACTACGCCGCGTATCACGAGACCAGGATTCCCTACAACATCGGCCACTACATCCTGTGGTGACCGGCGCGGCCTTCCGCGAGGAAGGTCCCTCACGATCGGGCGGGCGGTGCACCGCGATCGCCGTAGTGGTCGGTCGCGGGACTGCCCTCCCCTATACTGCCTCTCGGCACGCGCGCGCCAACAAGATGGGGCCGCGCAAGAATGGCACCGGGAGGCGCCATGTCTGAGTTCAGCACGATCATCGAACCGTTCCGCATCAAGGTCGTCGAGCAGATCAAGATGACCACTCGTGAGCAGCGGAAGGAGATGATCCGGGCCGCGGGCTACAACATCTTCTCCCTGCACTCCGAGGACGTGATCGTCGACCTGCTCACGGACAGCGGGACCGGCGCAATGAGCGCCAACCAGTGGGCCGGAGTCATGAGGGGCGACGAGAGCTACGCCGGAAGTCCGAGCTACTTCCACTTCTACGACTCCGTGCACGACATCACGGGATTCGAGTACATCATCCCGACGCACCAGGGCCGCGCCGCCGAACGCATCCTCTTCTCGGTGATGTGCAAGGAAGGCGACGTCGTCCCCAACAACAGCCACTTCGACACCACGCGCGCGAACGTCGAGTACTGCGGTGCCGTCGCGCTCGACCTCCCGTCGCGCGAACTGGCCGACATGGACTCGGACTACCCGTTCAAGGGCGACATGGATGTCGAGGCGCTGCGCGTCGCGTTCGCCGAGTACGGCGCCGACCGGATCCCGCTCGTGATGATGACGGTGACGAACAACTCGGGCGGCGGCCAGCCGGTCTCGATGGCCAACATGCGAGAGGTCGCCGCGGTGTGCCGTGAGCTCGGCAAGCCGCTGTACCTGGACGCCTGCCGCATCACGGAGAACGCGTACTTCATCAAGCAGCGAGAGGCCGGGTACGCCGGCACGAGCGTGCGCGACATCGTCAAGGAGATGTGCGACCTCGCCGAGGGCTGCACGATGAGCGCGAAGAAGGACGCCATTGTGAACATGGGCGGCTTCCTCGCGACCCGCGACGAGAACGTCCGCCGCGAGGCGCAGAGCCTGCTCATTCTCACCGAGGGCTTCCCCACCTACGGCGGGCTCTCCGGGCGCGATCTCGAAGCGCTCGCGATCGGCATGCAGGAGGCCGTCGACGAGGACTACCTGCACTACCGCATCACCTCGACGCACTACGTGGGGCAGCACCTGCGCGACGCGGGTGTCCCGCTCATCTGGCCGACCGGGGGTCATGCGATCTACCTCGACGCGAAGCGATTCGCTTCGCACCTGAGGCCGGCGCAGTTGCCGGGCGTGGCGCTCTCGATCGCGCTCTATGAGCTCGGCGGCGTGCGCGCCTGCGAGATCGGAACGCTCATGTTCGGCCACACCGACCCGGCCACGGGCGAGGAGGTCGCCGGTCCGCGCGAACTGGTGCGATTGGCGATCCCCCGGCGCGTCTACACTCAGAGCCACATGGACTACGTGATCGAGGTCGTCCTGAGGGCGTGGGAGCGGCGCGCGGCGCTCCCCGCATACCGCATCGTCCAGCAGCCACCGTTCCTGCGGCACTTCTCGGCGATGCTCGAGCCGGTCTCCTAGAGAGGAACACGAACATGACCCGTGCATCGCACACGAGCCCCAACGGTCCCGCCGCGATCGGCCCGTATTCACACGGGGTCTGGGCGGGAGACCTGCTGTTCCTGTCGGGCCAGACGCCGATCGATCCCGCGACCGCCGCGCTCGCGCCCGGCGGCATCGCCGAGCAGACCGAACAGGCCTTCCGCAACCTCGAGGCGGTCGTCACCGACGCGGGCCTGTCGATGGACGACGTCGTGAAGACGACCGTCTTCCTGACGACGATGGCGGACTTCCCCGAGATGAACGCGGTGTATGCGACGCACTTCGCGGGTCCGTTCCCGGCACGCTCGACGGTCGCGGTCGCCGCTCTTCCCTTGGGCGCCCGGGTCGAGATCGAGCTCGTCGCGATGCGGCCGTCGACCTAGGCTCGACCGCACCACGCGTGCGAACACAGAGAGGCGGTCGGGATGATCCCGACCGCCTCTCTGACACTCTGTGAGGGCAACGCCTGTCGTTCTCTAGTGCTTCGGCAGGTCCGCGGCGACCTCGCCGCGAGTGTCGGGCTCGCCCTCGACGTCCACGAGCACCGGCTCGTCGTCGGCGGGCAGCACTGCCTCTTCCGCGAGGAGTTCCGTGCCGATCTCGGCGGCGGTCGCCAGATGCGGCTTGCCGCCCAGGGAGACCTCACGCACGAACAGCATCGCGATGATCGCCAGTGCCATGAGCACCGCGCCGTAGAAGAAGGCATGCGTCACGCCCGCCGTCAGCGACAGCCTGAGGTCCAAGACGAGGCCGGACCACGCGCCGGTCAGGTCGAGCTGAGCGGCGACGGCAGCCGGAAGCTTGCCCTGGACCGCCGCGATGATCTTGCCGACGTTCGCGAGCATGTCCACGTTCAGCAGGCCCGACGGATCGAAGCTCGACGGGATCGCGCCCGCCACCACCGTGTGCAGCCCGCCGATGAAGTCGGTGACGATGGCGCTCGCTCCCGCCGGCAGGTCGCCGGCGAGCCTGGACAGCAGCGCTTGGATGCCAGCCGGGCTGAACGGCCCGGGCTGGGGGCTCGTCGCCCACAGCCTCTGCAGGGCCGGGATGCCCTTGGCGCCGACCCGGGTCGCGAGATCGGCACGCATCGCGGCGTTCATCACACCGCCGAGCAGCGCGACGCCGACGGTGCCGCCGATGGAGCGGAAGAACTGGAGCGCGCCGGTGACCTCACCGATGCGCGAACGGAACTGCGCCTGCAGCGAGATGGTGAACAGCGGCATGGTGATGCCGATGCCCGCGCCGACCAGCACCATCGGAACGACGACCGCGAGGTTGCTGCTGGTCACGCTCAGGCCGGCGAGTGCGAACATGCCGCCCGCGGCCAGAACGAGGCCGCCGACGCCCATCCACTTGTAGCGGCCGGTCCGCGCGATGATCTGACCGGTCACGGTTGAGGCGATGACTAGCGCGATCATCATCGGAGTGAGCAACGCACCCGAGCTCGAGGCGCTCTTGCCCTGGACGATCTGCATGAACGTCGGCAGGAACATGATCGAGCCGAACATGCCGACGCCGGACAGGAACAGGACCACCATGCTCGCCGAGAAGCTACGGTCCTTGAAGAGCCGGATATCGAGGATCGGCTCGGACGCGCGGAGTTCGCGGATCACGAACAGCACGAGCAGGACGAGCGCGGCCGCGAACAGCGCGATGATCGTGCTGGAGTCCCACGCGTACTGTGAGCCGCCCCAGTTGAGCGCGAGCAGCAGCGGCACGAGGCCGGACGCGAGCGCCAGGGCGCCCCACCAGTCGACACGGTGCGACGTGCCGCGCTGGGCTACCGGCATGACCGCGGCGAGTACGACCAGCGCGAGGAATCCGACAGGCACGTTCACGTAGAAGATCCAGCGCCACGAAAGCGAGTCGGTCAGCCAGCCGCCCACGAACGGGCCGAAGACCGAGGCGAAGCCGAACACGGCGCCGGTCAGTCCCTGGTAGCGCGCACGCTCCCGAGGCTCGAACATGTCGCCGATGATCGCCATGGCGTTGGCCATCATCATGCCGCCGCCGAGACCCTGGATGCCGCGGAAGACGATGAGCTGGATCATCGCGTTCGGAGCGCCGGTGAGCGTGGTGAAGATGCCACTCAGCCAGCCCTCACCCGCCGCCCCCGAGAGCGCGGAGCCGACGAGGAAGATTGTGATGCCGGACAGGTAGAACCACTTGCGGCCGTAGAGGTCGGAGAGCTTGCCGACGATCGGAACGGCGATCGTGGATGCGAGCGAGTAGATCGTGAAGACCCACGACAGCATCGACATGCCGCCGAGCTCCTGGACGATCTTCGGCATCGCGGGACCGACGATGGTCGAGTCGAGGGCGGAAAGGAGCATCGCCAGAAGGACCCCGGCGAGGATCCAGATCTTCTTCTTGTGCGGGAGATCGAAGTACGACATGCGGTCGGTGCTCCTAACGATCGTTGCTGGTGTCGGGCTCGACCCGGGCGGTCATCTTGCGGAACAGGTGAAGCAGGTGCTGCCGCTCTTCGGCATCGAGGGGGGCGAGCAGGGATCTGAGGCGATCGGCCTTCTGCTGGCGCGTGCAGCCAAGCTCGGCGCGGCCCGCTTCGGTGAGGCCGACGCGCACGACACGCCTGTCGGCGTCCGAGCGAACCCGCTCCACGAAGCCGCGCTCCTCAAGGCGGTCGACGATGCCGGTGACGGAGGCCTGCGATGTCTGCGCCCAGTCGGCGATATCACTCATCCGCTTCGGACCGTCCGCGAGCACGCCGAGCACCCAGTACTGCTGGCGCTGTGGAAGCTCGGTGCCGCCGGCGAGGTGGGCGCCGCGGGTGAGCGCGCGCCAGACGGTGCGCAGCTCCTCCGCCAGTTCGGCGAGCTCGTCTTCGGGAAGGTCGGGGCAGCAGGCGCCGTGCAGCGCGAGATCGTCTGGCGACATGGGAACACTTCATTTCCACGATAGTTTAGGAGATGAAGGATTCTAGCCCGCCTCGAGACCGAGCGCAAGGAGGCGCGCCTGAGCAGGCGCAGCGGGCCCGTGAGCGTGGCTTCCGACATGCGAACAGCCGCCCCGGGGGGCGGCTGTCGCGCGACGCAAGATGAGTCCGGGGCCTACGGCGTTCCCGCCGGCTCCCCCGCCCGGATGTCCACAGCGGCCCAGTCCTCGCTGGTCCCGCTGGCCCTGAGCCACTGCCGGTGCCCGATGGTGAAGGTCGACGATCCCACGAGTTCGGCGGGAGTCTCGCCGCCGCCTGCGTACTCCCGTACCTCGACCACGTACACACCGGGCGTCACCTGCGTTGGCACGCCCAAGCGTACGGACCGGATGCCCTTGTCGCGGATGCGCTCCCACAGGGGCGCCAGGTCGGCTTCCGGCGTCACGTAACTGAGAGCCGTGCTGGCCGTCGGGCCGTCGGCGCCCGAGAGCCCGATGTAGACCTGCTCGACCACGCTCGTGAGCTGCACTTCTATCGAGTTGCCACCCCCGATCGTGAGACCGTCGTACTCGGCCTCGATCGCGGACTGCGCGAGCCAGGTGCCGCCGAAGTCGAGGCCGAGTACGATCGCACCGGCGAGCAGGATCGCGCCGACGAGCGCGATGACCGCCGCGAGCACGACGCGGCGGCGCGGTGCGAGCCCCATCGCCTCGAGGTCGCGCGCCCGAGCGAGCCGCCAGAACCCCGGAGCCCTGACGACGACGAGCCCGGTGAGCGCCATGCCCGGTGTGAGCGTGCGCCCGCCCCGGCGCCAAGGGCGCCAGAGGAAGAACGGCCACGCCAGCACGGCGAGCCCGAGTGCGGCCGCCATCACGACGCTCGCGGTCCTCGGCTCGCCCGCTGCGGCAACCGCGTAGATCGGAAGCGCGGCCGCGAGCGGCAGCGAGAGCCCGATGGCGATGTCGACCGGTGCCGCGATCCCGAGCCGCCACCACACGCCAGCCGACACGCCCTCCGCCGCGTCGAGCCCACGCTCGGCAAGGATGCCGCGAGCGAGCTCCGCCGGTTCGCCGAGGCGCGCGATCTCGTCGGATGCCGCGGCCGGGTCGTCGCCGGCCGCTTCGGTGACGAGCGAGCGGATCTCCGCGACGAGATCGTCCGCGTCCGGTGCGCCCGCCGCGGCGAGTTCGTTGCGCAGGCGCGCCAGATAGGTCTCCAGCACGCTCGATGCCCCCCGGCTCATGCGCTCTCCCCCTTGAGCTTGTCCATGGCGGCGCTGATGCGCCGCCACTCGTCCTGCGCCCGCTCGAGGAAAGCGCTGCCCTGGCTCGTCAGCTCGTAGTACTTCCGCGGGTTGCCCGGCGCGTCGGTCTCCCATGCCGCGGCGACAAGCCCGTCCGTCTCGAGGCGCTTGAGCACGGGATACACGGTGCTGAGCCCGGCCACCAGGTCCCCGAGCTCGCCCAGGGCCTGGACGATCCCATAGCCGTGCAGCGGCCCCCGCCTGCGGAGCAGTTCGAGCACGAAGAGCTCGACGATCCCCTTGCGGGTCTGTGCGAGCCAGGATGCGAGCGGATCCACTACGCCTCTTCCCCATCGACCTGCACGGGCTTCTCCACGCGCCCGAACCGGCGCCAACCGATCGTGATGCCGACGGCGATCGCCACGGCGAGCGTGACGGGCGCGACCCATCGCGGCTCGGAGCCGAACGAGACCGCCAGGCGGGGCTCCTGCGTCACCGAGAACACCGTCATCCCGATGAACGAAGAGATGAGCCCCCCGGGCAGCAGTCCGTAGAGCCCCTGCAGATCCGTGCGGCCGCTCTTCCCAGACATGTCCCGTCCTCACGATCGGCGTGCGCCCCTGAGCGCACGCGTCCGCGTGCTCGCGCGCGCTACGCCAGCAACTCGCGCATCGCCGCGCGCCACACGGCCGGCAGCCGCTCCTTCAGGAGCTCCGGCCGTCCGATGCTCTCCCCGATCATCCGCGTCACGAACGGGCGCGCGACTTCCATGATGTCGATGTCCGGGTACAGCCTCCGCGCGACTCCTTCAACGGTCGCGAGCGACTTCACGAGCAACGCGTATCCGCCGGGGATCGCGATCCCGTGGCGACGCAGCAGGCCCAGGAAGCCGAATCCGAAGTGGCGGAAGTCGCTGTTGCCGCCCCCCATGGTCGCGTCGAGCAGCTCCCCGAGCTCCCGGCGCACCACGTCGACCTTCTCCGGAGGTACGCGCACGCCAAGGTTGGCCGAGTAGCGCAGCGCGCGATCGGCGTCGCGATACACGAACGCCGCGAGGACCTGCGCGATGTCCCCGCGTTCCGCATCGGTGAGATGGCCCACGATGCCGAAATCCAGGTAGGCGATCCGGTTGTCCGGCGTCACGAACAGGTTGGCGGGGTGAAGGTCCGCGTGATAGCGGCCGTGGAGCATCACCTGGCGCATGAAGGCCGTCGCGCCGTGGACGGCGAGACCGTGCGCGTCGACGCCGGCGAGCTCGGCGTCGCTGAGTTCGGAGAGCCGCCACCCGTACATCCGCTCCATCGTGAGCACGTGCGGAGCGGTTCGAGGCCACACGATGCGCGGGACGGCGATCTTCGGATCGGGCCGGAAGTCGAAGGCGAAGCGGTCTGCGATCCGTCCCTCCACCCGCAAGTCCAGTTCGCGTTCCAGCGATTCCTCGAACTCGTCGAGCATCGCCGGGACGTCGACGCCGCGCAGCACTCGCCGAACCAGCGCGCTGTCGGCGAGACGCCGGGCCTCGCGCAGATCCGCGCGCAGCGCCTCCGCGGCGCCGGGACGGATCACCTTCACCACGACCTCGGCCCCCGCGGGCAGTTCATCGCCCCAGACCGGGCGGTAGGGATCGTTGAGAACGGCAGCGTGTACCTGTGCCACCGACGCCGAAGCGAGCGGTTCCTTCTCGATCGAGGCGAACAGCGCCTCGGGCGCGGCGCCCAGTTGCACGGCGATCACCGAGGCGATCTCCGGCCACGGCGCGGGAGCCACGCGATCCTGCAGGCTTGCCATGGCGTCCGCGAGCTCGTCTCCGAACTCGTCGGGGCGCACCGAGATCATCTGGCCGAGTTTGAGGAACGCGCCTCCCAGCCGGCCGAACGCCCGCCGCCATTCGGCAGCGAACGCCGTGCGACGCGCGTGAGCGGAAGCCAGCCCGAATCGCGAGCGGACAACGCCGCGCGCAGCGGCCCCGAGCAGCGTCCACACGATGCGGCTCGAACGGGCGGACACGGTGTCACGCCCTTCCGGCGCCGAGGTGCGACGCGATGGCGTCGAGCGTCGCCTGCATCTGATCGAGACGGCCCCGAAGCTCCGCGACCTCGAACCGGATCTCGTCGAAGCGCTCGTCGCCCTCCTCGGCCAGCTCGTCGGCCTTGCCGGAAGCGATCTGCTCCTTCAAGCGGGCCTTCTCCTCGGCGACCATCGCCATGAACCCGTCGGTGAACGCGTCAGCGCCGCCTGTCATGCCCTCGGCTGCGGCGGCGCGACCGCGCTCGACCGACTGCACCATCAAGTCGTCGGCTTGGTCGTGCGTGAACATCCACAGCGCGAAGAACTTCATGGGATCGAAAGCCGCCATGCGAACCGCCCCCTCGAATCGATCCGGCGCCATCTCCGGCGTCGGCTTGTGCCTCGTGCAGAAGTATTACGCAATACGTCATAGCACACAACATGTGTTACTTGCCCGATCTGGACGCCTTCAACTCCGGCGAGGGGCGAGCGCAGCAGGGCGCAGGGGGCACAGGGAACTCCACGCGAGCCGCAGCGGGCGCGCCGGGGCCTCAGGAACCGGCGGGCTCACCGTCGACCGGAGCCGCGGCAACCGCGACAGAGACGCGATCGCGTCCGGCACCCTTGGAGGCGTAGAGCGCCCGGTCAGCCGCAGCCATGAGCCGGTCGACACCATCGGCATGGAGCGGGTACGCCGCAACGCCGACAGACACCGTGGGCCGAACGCGATCGTCGCACCCGTCGCACATGGACTCGCGCAGGATGCGCCGGAGATCCTCGGCTCGTGAGACGGCATCCTCGGTCGTCGCTTCGGGCAGCACGACAACGAACTCGTCTCCCCCGAGACGGCACGTCATGTCGCCGGCTCGCGTCACCTCTTGCAGCAGATGCGCGATCGCTCGCAGCACTCGGTCGCCGGTCGCATGCCCGTAGGTGTCGTTCACGTCCTTGAAGTGGTCGACGTCGAGCATGAGCAAGCTCACGGGCGACCCGGCTCGCTCCGCCCGCGCCAACTCCCGAGTGAGCTCCTCGTCCAGATAGCGCCGGTTGTGCAGACCGGTGAGCGAATCATGAGTCGCCTGCTCCAGCAGTTCCGCCTGCAGGCGCTCGATCTCGATCATGCGCGACTGGAGCGTGCGGTAGGCGTCTTGGAGCGCTCGCTCGGCACGGACCTGCCCAGTGATGTCGCGAAGGACGAACAGGTCGCGTTCGCCCAGCCCATTCAGCCCTCCGATGCGCGAGCGCTCGACTCCGATGAACGCGCCCTGGGGCGACTCGAGCGTCGTCGAGCGGTCCTCGTAGACGGCGCGCACCGCGTCCCGGCCGGCCTGCGACCATGTCGCGAACATGTCAGAACTCGGCGAACCCGGCTGCGGAGCGGAGTCGAGCCCGAGCAGCGCGACCGCGGCGGGATTCGTCTCGAGGACCCGCCCCGACCCGTCCAGCACCACGATCCCATCGCCCATCTCCTCGACGAGGACCTCGCGAGGTACCGGAACGAGATCGAGCAGCCGGTAGCGGGCGATCGCCACGGCGATCAGAGCGCAGGTGACGCTGAGCGTAAGAGAGGGATCGAGCCCGGCCAGCGCGGTCGGGACCATGCTGTATGCGAGCTGCCCGACCCATGGGAAGACCGCCGCGGTCACGATCACGATGCTGCGCGCGCGGTATATGCCACGGCTCTTGATCGCCGTGTCGACGACGAACACCGTACCGATCAGAGCCAGCAGAAGAGAGTAGATCGTGATCGCCCAGTAGACGGGCCCGTGGCCGTAGACGATCACGTTCGCGGCGCCCGCGAGCGGCGTGAACGACGTCCACACCAAGTGGTGCCAGGCGTTCGTGAAGCCGGCGGCGATGGTGAGCGCAGGCAGAACGAACAGGCCCGCGACCGTGCCCCACGGAAGCCACCGCCACCTGCCCGAGTACTCGACGGCGAAGAGGAAGTAAAAGACCGGGGCCGTCGTCGCGCCCAGATATGAGAGTTGCGCGGCCAGCACGTGCCCGTGGATCGTCATCGACGAGAAGTCCAGGGCTTCGGCAGCGCACCACACCGCCATGGCCCCGGACATGAGCAGCACCCAGCGACCGCCTGCCGTCGCGCGGCTCGGGAAGGCGTAGGCGGCGGCGACCAGCGACAGCACGACGGCCGGGAGGTAGATCGCGGTGTACGCCGTGAACTCGAGTGTCATCGTCGCCTCTCCTCCCTTCACGTCGCGAGCGCCAGCCGAGGCGCCACATGACCATAGCGCTGAAAGACTAGCGCTCTGGCGGTGCTTCGCACAGCCCCCGAGCCCAGTCGTGCGTCGCGGAGCGCGCCCCTCAAGCGGCCCCGCTCGTCCCGCGCTTCTCCGGGGAGGCGGCGAGCCTGCCGATATAGACGCTGGAACGTATCACCGCCGCGGAAGACGCCTCCATGCGCAGGACCATCATCGTCGCACTCGCTCTTGCAGTGCTCCTCGGGACCAGCCCGGGCGTGGCGTTGGCGTGGTGCAACGGACCGACCAAGAATGGTCAGGTCGGCTCGGGGTACGGCACCCACGACTGGATCCTCGATCAGGCCATCAAGCAGGCCGGCCCGGACGGCGCGTGGGTCCTGCGCAGGACCGCCCTCCTCGCAACCGACGACCCCGACTCGGCCAAGTGGCCAGCGGCGACGCAACACTACAACGAGACGGGATCGTGCCGGGGAGCGCCTCAGACGGTTTCCGACCTCTACCACAAGGCGATCGTCGCCTATCGCGCGGGCGATATGGTCGCCGCGAGCCGCTTCCTCGGCCAGCTCGCGCACTGCTACAGCGATGTCATGCAGCCGTTCCACGCTTCGTCGGCCTCGAACGGCTACAAGTCGCTCCACATCCGGTACGAGTGGGCGGTCGACGATCGCCAGAACACCTCGACGAAGTCCCTTTCGTGGCTCACTCGGCGGCCGATCGCGACCGTGACCGACATCCGCACCAAGACGATCGACGCCGCGCTCTACTCACGCTCCTGTTTCCCCAGCCTGCTCTCGAGCTACAAGGCGTCGCGTTCGGTGTCAGGCGGGACGCCACTGCGGATCACGAAGCGCGTGATGAGCCGAGCGGTGAACGACCTGGCCGACATCGTCGCCTCGATCCCGACGGGCGCCGGCGAGGCAGAGGCACCGTCCACCGTCGACATGGGCCTGACCCGCACCGATCCGCGACCAGATGACCGAGTGGGCGCATGGGTGAGGTGTCTGGACGCGAGCGGCGCGCCCATGAACGCGGTAGGCGTGCGCTTCGTGTGGCACCTCCCCGATGGCGACGTGTCGACCATGTCCTACACCGACGCCAACGGCTACATCTGCCGCTACCAGAACATCGGTGACGCGCCCGTCGGGCAGCCGCTGTCGGTTGCGACGATCGTCACGGTGAGCGGCGCGACGACCACGACCGAGCGAACGTTCACGCCAACGTCGAGGTAGCCAACGGCAGAGACTCGCGCGGTCGCCGCCTCGTGTTCCACGCGTGCGCGCCAAACGGTCTTCAAGACGGAAGGATCTCATTCCCCCGAAGGACGTATGCCCAGGGTGGGTACACCCACTCTAGAAGCAGAGAGGGGGTGTCACCATGCAGGAGCACGCGCCAGTGACCGAGCGCGAGATCGGCGTGATCACGCACTACTGGAGCCACCTCGGCGTGGCGGGGGTGCATCTCACGGAGCCCGTCAATGTCGGTGACCATATCCACGTCCTCGGCCACACGACGGACTTCCAGCAGGACATCGGCTCCATGCAGATCGAGCATCACGGTATCCGTCACGCCGAGCCCGGCGAGGATGTCGGTATCCGCATGGCCGATCATGTACGCGAGCACGATGCGGTCTACAAGCTCGCTCAAGAAGACGCCGGAGCGGACGTCCACTAGGACCCGTCGCTCGAGGCGTCCGTGCGCTGGCCGGAGCGTCTCAGGAGACTGAGACGAAGATGCCCGCCCCTCACGTCGAGGGGCGGGCATCTTCGTGTCCCTCTGGCTGAGAGGGGGGATTCGAACCCTCGTGACCCTTGCAGGCCAAACGGTGTTCGCGGGGGACTGTCGGCACGGATCCGAGCAGGGACAAGCTAGCGCGCCATCACGCCGATGAGGACCTTGCTCCCCAACTCGCTTGTCCGTGCGAAGACCTCCACGTTCTCGATCGTCGCAGCGCGGCGATCGATCGCGCGCCGGGTGGTCGTCGTGAGCGTCGTGCGATCGCTGAAGAGCAAGGGCCCTCCTTCGCAACCAAGGGCAACCGAGCTCGTCAGTGCCGTTCCGAGTCCCTTGGTCGAGGCAAGACCGACGGTGTCCGAATCGAGCCAGCCCCGCGTCTCGGCCGCCGATGCATACGTCGAGGCGCGAGAGTAGACGCTTTCCGACGTCGCAAGCCGACTGACGGAGATGCCGTTCGAACGCAGCATGGCGATGGACGACGTGGGCAGATCCCCGTAGTCGCCCACGGCGTAGGTCCTGCGAACGCCGAGACTCTTCGCGGCGGCCACGATACTCGCCTGGCTTGTCGAGTCGGGATTGACGAGCAGAACCGGCGCGTCCATCGCATAGGCAGACGAGCCGACGATCATCCCGTCGACCTCGCTCTTGCCGCTGACAACGAAGACCGGCGTCGTCGTGTCGATGTCGGAAACCGAGTCAATCTCGCGCATCACTCGAGCCGAGAGGTCATACCGATTCGACCCCGATACGCGCTCCACGTCGTATCCCAACGCGTCGAGAAGCTGCGACTGCGACAGGCTCACAACCGACGTGTTACCGACGATGTAGACCTTCTGGATGCCCAGTCGATCGAGCTCCTCGAGCAGTGGGAGGTACATCGACTTGGACTTCGTGAGCAGGACCGGACCGTCGACCACTCCTGCCAGGCCTGCGGCAATGAGCGCCTCGGCGTAGCCTTCGCCCGACGTGATGACCGCGCATGTGGCTTCGTCTTCAGCGAAGGTCTGCTCGCAGACATCGAGTGCGCTCGCGTATGTCGAAGAACCGTAGAGACGCTCGGTTCGGGCATCCTCGGGCACGGAGAGCCTGAAGGGCGAGATCGCACGAGCGCGGGCCGCTGCAACGGTAACGGTCACTGCGTCGTCCGCGTAGTCGTACCCGCCCAAGTAGAAGCTGCGGTCGTCGTCGGTCGATGAGGTGCCCGCGCAGTCGGTATAGCGAAGCGTGTAGACCCCCGGGGGCACGAGAATGCGGTACCGACCGCTCGTGTCGGAGTAGTCCGACCCCGCCTCCCGCCAGGACCCGTCGGTCCCCTTGGCCATCGCCGTGACCCGCACGTCGGGAATGCGAGAGCTGGCGTCGTCTATCACCGTCCCGGCGACAGCTGACACGTCAGAGAGCCAGACATCGAGCCCGGTCAGCACATCGCCTTCGGCCAGCGTCACCGTCCGCGCGTTCGCGAATGACTTGAATTGGCCGTAGAAGAGGGCGTCCTTCGTCCCCGGTCTGTCCCACACGTGGATGCGATACGTGCCGGGCTCCAGCACACGGGAGCAGAACGACCCGGAGCTGTTGGTCGCCCCGTCTGGGTCGCCGAACAGCTTGGGAATCGTGGAGCCTTGGTAGTAGTAGAGCCAGGCGCCCGATACCGGGCTCTTGGTCTCCGCGCGCATCACGGTGCCCATGAGCCGATCAGGGATGCGGACCACGAGGTTGACGTTGCTCAGGACCTGGTTCTCGTCGAGCTGGAGCGTGGGTGCCTCGTCGATGGAATCCCCGTACGGGAAGAAGCTCTCCGTTCCCACCGAACCTCCGCTGTGCGTCCGGATGCTTAGCCGGAACGGCTCGGTGAGAGGGAGGCCGGCGGAACCGGAGAACGCATAGCGGCCATCCTCTTCGACCTGGATCTCATGCTCGTCCGGTCTCCAGGACGAGGTGGCGGGATCGTACTTCCAGACGATGAGCCAGGGGTTCCAATATGCGTTGCCCGAGTAGTACTCAGACGCGCGACCCGTGATCACGCCGTAGGGGCACGGTTTGGCTTTGAGCTTGATGTCGCCGATGCTGCCGGCGTCATACCGCGTCGCCTGGGCAGCGGTGCCGCTGAGCGCCAACTCGGTCGGCTCGTCCTCAAGGTAGCGGTCGGGGGTCGCAACGCCTTTCGCCCACTGACCGTAGTACAGGCTGTTGTCGCCGATCTGAACAACGGCCCAGGAATCGTATGAGGAGAGGGTCGTGCTGAAGGTGCCATCGGATCGCACGACGCCGGAACCCTGGAGGACGAGCTTCCGCATGATCGGCCGGTATCCGTACACCCGATACCGCACGCCGTTGACGGCGTGCCCGGTCCCACCGTCGATCGTCCGGCCCTTGATGCTCCAGTCGGCGTAGGCTGCCTGAGCCATACCGATCAGGAACAAAGCGAACGCGATCCAGAACAGTACGCCCCGCGCAGCCGATCCCTTCGTATCACGCGCCATCCGATTTCCCCTCTGCACGTTGTTCCCCTCGAGGAGTGTAGGGGGCAAGAGGCGGTGGCGGCAACCTGCGCCCGAAACGCCGCACGTGAGGGAGCCCGCGACCGTTGGGCCGCGGGCTCCGCTGAAGTCTTCTGGCGGAGAGGGGGGGATTCGAACCCCCGTGACGCTTGCGCGCCAAACGGTTTTCGAGACCGCCGCATTCAACCACTCTGCCACCTCTCCGCGGTGGCGCACCCTCACGAAGCGCGAGAGCGGCAGTACCGGAGTATAGCGAGGCAGGGGTGGTGGGGCAATCGGGGACCGGCCACGCCGGACACATCGGGCGCCAGGGGCGCCACGAGGTCAGCGGTCTCCGCGCGACAGACGAGCATCGTCGACTCGGCCGACTCGTACCGAGCCACCTTCCAGCAGCAACGCCGGTCCCAGAGGCGCGGTCCTGAAGACCGCTCCAACCAAGGCCAGGGTCGTCCAGAACGCCTCGCAGAACCAGAAGCCGTTCGCGAAGGACATCGCGAAGAACGCGATCGCCGCCGCGACGCCGGCGATCCGCATTCCGGCCTTCGCGAGCCGAGGCGCCGCACGCACGCCGAGCACGAGAGCGCCCACCATGAGCAACTCCGCGAGAAGCCCGAGGACGCCTGTCTCGGCAGGGATCGAGAAGGGCATCTGGTGGCCGTTGGGGACAGGGTCGATGGTCACTCGAGGATCAGCGTACCGGGGGTACGCCGCCATGAACGAACTCATCCCTATGCCGGTGAGCGGGTGATCGGCGAACATCCGCAGTGACACCTCGCTCAGATACACGCGGTCCATTGCCGACGGATCACTCCTGATGTCCAGAACCGACGCGGCTCGCTCGTGCACGCCCGGGAACGCGAGGACCGCCACGAACACGACGGCAAGGGCCGCCAGCGACCAGGATCGTGCTCGGGCGGTCAGCGCACTCATGAGCAGAAGGGCCACGCCACCAACGACCAAGCCGACGATGGCTTCGCGCGAGAACGTGAACGCGAGGGCGATCACGCAGATGAGCCCGAGTACCGCGAAGCCGATGCGGCGGGCGACAGAATCGTCGCGAATGATGGCTTCCGCCAGCAGTATGACTCCGAGGAGAAGCATGAGGGCGAGCGAGTTCGGGTTCGCGAAGTAGCCCGACACACGCTCCGCGACCACGGGACTCCCCGTCAAGTGATGCTCGAGCAGTGGGACGGGAGGGTGCGCGAGAAACGCCTGACCGATTGCGACGAGTGCCGACGCGCCGCTCGTGAGAACGACGGCGTAGAACACGTCACTCCACACAGCCGCCTCGCGTACTGCTCTCGAGAGAAACAGGTACATCCCTGTGAGCGCGGCGATCTCTATCGTGCCGATCACCGAACCTCGAACGTCCACTGACAGGGGAACCGAGACAGCTGCGGCGGCGAGGAACAGAACGATGCCCACGTCCCAGATCGTGATCCGGGCCACGCGAGGCTTGCGCGCGCGCGTGAGTCTCCACAGCGCGCCCATGAGCGCAGAGACGAGCACGACCTGGAACACCGTCACGACCTGCGGCTCCGTCGCGATGATCGCGTATGAGTCCAAAGCGGGACTGCCAGCGACCAGAATGACTCCCGCCCGCGTGCTGGATCCTGCGAGGACCGCCGCGGGTAGGGCGAGAACGAGCAGAAGAACCTGGTAGTGCTCGATGCCATTGAAGAGCAGGGCGCTGACGTACAGAGCGGCAAGCACGACCCAGGCGAGTCGCCACGTCCAGTCAGGCCCTGTCGACGAACGAGTCTCCGGCACAGGCGGACTCCCAGATACCGGGAAGCCGTCGACTCCCCGAGGTAATGAAGCTCGAATCAGGATGATTCGAACGCCCCGCAGCGTAGCAGACGGCGGCATCGCGTCCTGCGAGCGAGATCGACTCGAGGTGCTCGACGGTTGTGCCTCCGCGCGCGGACCGCGCCGTGGCCGGATCGTCGGACCTCCCGCGCCGTCTTCGCGCTCCCTCGGCCGCAGCCGTGTGAGTGCCACCCCAACGCCTCCCGCGTACCACCACGGGGCTACGCCGGCCGGCGGCATGGCCCCTGAGGGGCATGAGCATTTGACCGCTCCGGGCTGACGCGCACGAGTGGCCGCCCGGGCGAGGATGGACGTGCCCGGAAGGACGGTCCGGCGCACAGGCGCCCAGAGTGAAGGAGACCACCCGTGCGGACCCGAACGAATCTCGCGATCGACGCACTGCTCATCACCGCGTACGTGCTGGCGGCGAACCCCGCTGTCACCGGAATCTCGATCCATGAATGGCTCGGCCTCGGCTTCGGCCTCATCGGAGCAGTGCACCTGCTTCGGCATCGCGAGTGGGCGGTACGCACCGCACGCGGTCTCTTCGGCCGCATCGCCGCCCGCTCGAAGATCAACCTGATCGCTGATGCACTGCTGCTCGTCACCGGCGGCGGCGTGGTCATCACGGGTCTCGTCATCTCCCACACCCTGCTGCCGCTTCTCGGGCTCGCGGGAGTGACCGGCGGCGCCTGGAGCGCGGTGCACGCACTGTCCGCCTACGGACTCGTCGCCACGGTCCTGCTCCACGTGGTGCTCCACTGGCGCTGGATCGTGACCGCCTTCCGTCTCCACGTGCTCGCCCCGCTCGACGCCGCGTTCGAGGGCGCTCGAAGCCCGGGCCTGACCGCGAGCATGGTGGCGTGGGGCGTGCCCGTCCTGCTCGTGTTCGTGGCGGTCTGCCTCGCACTCAGCGGGATCAGCAGCACGGTCTCAGGCGGCGCCAGCCTCTACGCCTCCGCGACCACAGCGGCCTACAACTCGTCGAGCGCGGCGTCCGCGTCCGGCTCGACTTCAAGTGCAACGCTCACCTGTCCCCGGACCGGCTGCACGGCATCCACGTGCCACGCCACCCAAGGAAGTGGTCGCCCCTAGCTGAAGCCGAATCCCGCCCTGACAGCGCGAAGGGCCCGTCCGGGGGATCCGGACGGGCCCTTCGTTGCTTCGCATCTGGCGGAGAGTCAGGGATTCGAACCCTGGGTACGGTTCAACACCGCACACACGATTTCCAGTCGTGCTCCTTCAGCCACTCGGACAACTCTCCGCGTTGTCTCTGGCGGGCGACACGCCCGTGAGGCAAGCGGGAGTATATCCCGCACGGAGTGCACGGGCAACGCCACGGCGCCCCCACGCTAGCCCTCGAGCGGCTCCGGCGTCTTCCCGCGAGCCCGCAAGGCGGCGAAGAACTCCTTCAGCAGCGCCGCGGACTCCTCCGCGAGCACGCCGGCGGTGACCTCGTAGCGGTGATTCAGGCGCTCGTCGGAGGCGATGTCGTAGAGCGTTCCGAGGGCGCCGGCCTTCGGGTCCACCGCGCCGTAGACGCAGCGATCGACGCGCGCCGCATGCAGCGCGCCCGCACACATTGGGCAGGGCTCGAGCGTGACGTAGACGGTGCAGCCCTCGAGGCGCCAGCGTCCGAGCACCCGCGCAGCCTCCTTCACCGCGAGCAGCTCCGCGTGGGCAGTGGGGTCGGCGTCGATCTCGCGGCGGTTCGAGCCGCGCGCGACGACCTCGCCACCGCACACGACCACGGCGCCGATCGGGACTTCACCGATCGTGGCGGCCGCGCGCGCTTCGTCGAGCGCGAGTCTCATGTAGAACTCATCGGAATGCATGCACCAATCCTAGCGCGTGGAGTACGCTAGGCGTCCGGAGGTGCACCGTGAGCGTTCGATTCCAAGGCACGATCTACCAATACGGAGCACATGCCCGACTCGATATCCCGCCGGACATCTCTCGTGTCTTCAACGAAAAGGGTTACGTTGCAGTCCACGGGACGATCAACGGCAAGGGGATACGCGGGACGCTGATGCCCATCGCTGGCGGTCGTCACGTGATGTACGTGAACCGCCAGATGACGCTGCGCGCCGGCGTCCGTGTGGGCGACACTGTCGAATGCGTGCTCGACCGCGACCTCGAGGGCCGCAAGCCCGTTCCGCAGGAACTCGCCGAGGCGCTCGACGCTGACGCGACGGCCAAGCACGCCTGGGAGACGGCGTCCCCCGCCTACCGCAAGCGGACGGTCGCGTTCCTCGGCTGGTTCAGCACACCGAACACCCGCGAACGCAAGGTCGCCAAGATCCTGCGCGATCTTCGCCGCCTGGGGTAGGAGGGTCCGATGGGCGAACCCGTCGTCGTGCGCATCTTCGGACTCCTCCACCAGATGCGAGTGGAACAGGGACTGCCGACGCTCTGCGAGGTCCAGGTGCCCGACGAGGGAACGACCGGCCGCCAGCTCGCCATCGACATGGGGCTGCCGCCCGACAAGATCGAGGGCGTCTTCGTGAACCGCACCGTCTACGGGCTCGACCACCCGGTCCATCCCGGCGATCGCGTCGCGTTCGTGCCCTACGGCACGCCCGGCCCGCACCGTCTCTTCCTCGGCCTGTATCAGGCCGGCAAGGAAGACGGCAAGCAGTAGCGGGCAGGCGCTGTGACCTTGGCGCGCCGCCTCGCGCTGGTGCTATTCTGCCGTCGCTGCCCGAAGGGCGCGGAGGGGTGGCAGAGTGGTTGAATGCGGCGGTCTTGAAAACCGCTGACCCGCAAGGGTTCGTGGGTTCGAATCCCACCCCCTCCGCCATCGACGAACACGGCGCCCATCCCCCGCTTGCGGAGATGGGCGCTTCGCTTTCCGGGAGATTCGCGCGGCGGTCGCCATACGGGGACAATGCCTGCAGAGGTCCGTATGGACGAGCCGGCGCGCGACCCGATCGGAGTTGGCCATGCTGTCGAGGCGAATCGCTCTCCTGATGCTGACGGCCGCCACGGCCACCGCGCTCGCCGCGTGCGCGCCCGCGAGCAAGCCGGCTCCCCGTCCGCTCCCGACGCGATCCTGGGAGCCCGCGCCGGCGCAGGCCGGTGGCCTGTCGCGCGTCGCGCGCGCCGAGGGCGAGCGCCTGCTCCTTTCCACGTCGAGCGGCGACATCGACTTCGTCCCCGGTGTGAACATCGGCGCCACCGTGCCGGGGCGGAGCCCCGGGGAGCTTGCGGTGACGGCCGCCGAGTATCGCGAGTACTTCCCGCAGATCGCGTCGCTCGGCCTGCGCGCGCTGCGGGTGTACACGATCCTGCCACCGGCCTTCTACACGGAGCTCGCCGCATACAACACCGCGCATCCCACCGCTCCCCTGTATCTCATCCAAGGTGTTTGGATCCCTGAAGAGGAGTTCCTCGCGAAGCAGGATCTCTACGCGACGCCGGTGCGCGACGGGTTCAAGAACGAGATCAGCGATGCGGTCGCCGCAGTCCACGGGACGCTTCGGCGGGACCCGACCCCCGGACACGCTTCGGGGACCTGGACCGCCGACGTGTCTCCCTGGCTGCTCAGCTGGTCGATCGGCATCGAGTGGGACCCGGCCGCGGTCAAGGCGAGCGACGAGCGCAACGCGCTCGCGACGCGGTACTCAGGCCGCTACTTCTCGGCAGCAACGACTTCGACGCCCACTGAGTCTTGGCTGGCGCAGATGCTCGACCACCTCGCCAGCGAGGAGGCGTCCCGCGGCGTGAGCATGCCGCTCACGTTCACCAACTGGCCGACGACCGATCCGCTCACCCATCCCGAGGAACCCAACCCCAACGAGGACCTTGTCGGGATCGACGCCAACAACGTTCGCGTGCAGGCGGCTTGGCCGGGCGGCTACTTCGCTTCCTACCACGCCTATCCCTACTATCCCGACTTCATGCGCCACGAGCCTGCGCTCCAGGTGACGCGCAACGGACGTGTCGATCCCTATGCGGGCTACATCCGTGCGCTTCGCAAGCACCACGCGGGGCTTCCACTCGTGATCACCGAGTACGGCGTGCCGTCGTCACTCGGCATGGCGCACCATGGCCCCCTCGACCGCAGCCAGGGCGCGCACTCGGAGCAGGACGCTGCCGCGATCGACGCCGACCTGCTCAAGATCCTTCACGAGGAGGGCTGCTCCGGCGGGTTCCTCTTCGAGTGGACCGACGAGTGGTTCAAGCTCACCTGGAACACGATGCAGCTCGAGGTCCCCGGTGACCGCCGCCAGCTGTGGCGCAATGCGCTGACGAACGAGGAGCACTTCGGCCTGCTGGCGATGGAATCCCGCGCTGCGAGTGCGGTCGTCGTCGATGGCGACGGCTCTGAGTGGGAGCACAAAGGTTCTCAGGTCATCCTGGAGTCCCCGAAGGGAATCCGCGAGGTGCGTGCGCTCGCCGACGAGGCGTATCTGTACCTGCGTCTGGTCTTCGACGATCCGAACGTGCTCAAGGACCACGGGCTCGCGATCGGCTTCGATCTGGTACCCGGCGGCCCCTCGGGCCTCCCCGGCTTCCCCGCGGTGGCCGCCGGCTCGGACACCGCTGTGGTCATCGGACCGGGTGATTCCGCGCGAGCGTACATCCGCGCCGACAACGACCCGGTCCTCGTCCCTGCCCCCGCCGAGTCACTGCCGGCCACCGGCTCGCCCGATGCGGCGTGGCATCTCCAGCGCCAGATCGTGAACCGCTCGCTCACGTTGCCCGCCACGGGCGAGCGCCTGCCCGCCGAGTTCTTCGACGTCGGGATCCTGCGATCGGGGACGACCGACCCCGCTGATCCGCTCTTCGACTCTCGCACCACGTGGGCCGTGGGCGACGTCGTGGAGGTCCGCGTGCCGCTGGCGATGCTCGGCTTCAGCGACCCGTCGTCGCTGCAGGCCTTCCTCGTCGCACCGGACAGCACGGTCTCCACGTACACCGTCAGCCGCGTGGGGATCACGGCAGTCCTCGAGGGCGAAGCGCCCGCGGCGACCGCCGGATACGCGTGGGAGCCGTGGCAGAGTGCTCCGTACCTGCCACGGATGAAGGCGGGAGTCACCCGCTCGTTCCGCGACGCGGTGATCGACGTGCAGTCCTGAAGCGAGGACGCGCGCCCGGGGCGTGCAGCCGCTACATCGATCGCACGGACTTGAGCATGCGGACGTGGTCCCGCTCCTGCTCGATGATCTCACCGACGAGCCGCGAAGCCCTGCGCGACAGTTGTGCCCGGATGCCCTCGAAGAGCTCGATCGCGGCGCGCTCTTTGCCGATCGCGAAATCGATGAACTCGTCCGTGCTCGCCAGCGAGAGCGCTTCGAACTCCTTCTCGTCCGCCTGCGTGAACACGTACTCGCGTACGATGCTGCGGATGAGCGCCTCCCCGTCACCGGGGAACGCCTCCGCCTCCTCGTCAGGCTCGTTCGTGAAGATGGCGGCGAACGTCGCCTGGTGCTCCCCCTCCGCATGCGCGAGTTCCCTGCACAGCTCACGAAGCTGAGGGTCCCGCGCCGACTCGGCGAAACGGGAATAGAAGGCATATCCGTTGCGCTCGACCTCTTCGGCGATGCGCGCGACCTCACCCATGGTGTATCGCTTGGCCACGGTTCCTCCTGTGGAGTGTTGCGGTCCGTCAGCCCTATCATAGGCGCACGGGACACTCGAAGGGGCGGACGTTCGATGCAGCGTCAGAAGCACATACTCGTTGTCGAGGACGACGCGCTCGCTCGCGGGATCGTGGGCAGGCGATTCGCCCGGCTCGGATGGCGGGTGAGCGAGGCGACGTCGGACGAAGGCGCGCTCGAGACGCTCGCGGCTGCAGCCGGGGACATCGACGTCGTCGTGACCGAGCGCATGCCGCTCGCGTTCAACGGGTTCGACCTGGCCCGGCGCATCCGCGCGCTTCAAGGCCCCGCCGCCGCGACCCCCGTGGTCGTCCTTTCCGGGCTGGACCGGCCCTCCGACATCGCGGCGGTGCTTGCCTCCGGCGCCAACGGCTTCGTGTCCAAGCCCTTCGACCTGGGCGATCTCGAATCCGAGGTCGCGCGAGTGATGGTCCTGCGTGACGAAGCGGACCCGAAGGCGGCGCGCCCGTGAACTTCGCAGTCGTCTCCCGCGTCGTTGTGGCCTTCGCATCGGCGAACCTGGCACTCGTTGCCTACATCGTGCTCCGTCGGCTCCTGCAGCATCCGTCAGATCCCAAGCGGGAAGCATGTCGTGCCCGGTACGAGTCGGCCCTCGACGACCTGCTCGCGGCACCCGGGGAGTCGGAGGCGGCGTCGCTCCTCACCTACGACGACGACTGGGAGGCCGAGGAGCTCCAGGGCGCGATCCTGAGTCGCGCCGACCTGCTCCGCGGGGATTCGCTCGAGATCATGACACGGGCATTCGTCGATTCCGGTCTCTTCGAGGCCCGTGTGAAGGACCTCGGCCACCGTCGGGTGTGGAAGAGGCGGCTCGCGGCTGACGCGCTGGGCCGGTGCGGGTCGCAGGACGCGGTCCGGCATCTCGTCCTGTGCATGCGTGACAACGATGACGACGTCCGCTCGATCGCTGCGAAAGGGCTCGGGAAGCTCCGCGCCGTCTCCGCGATCGAGTACCTCGTGAGCCTGTTCCGCGATATCGCCGACCGGTCCTGTGTCTCCGTTGCCGATACGCTCATCAGCTTCGGCTCAGAGGCGCTCCCCGCACTCCTCGCGGCGTCAGGAGACCCCGGTTCCTCGGAGCGGACGCTGTACTGGGTCCTGCGCTGCCTCGAGAGCGTCGGAGACCCGACCGGTGCCGTCCGGGCCGCGCACGAAGCCGGCTCACACATCGCACCTGCGCTGTCGCACGAGAGCGACCGCGTTCGGGCGGCCGCGGCGGCGGCGCTCGGACGACTCGGCGCGCCGTCCGACCTCGGCCTGCTGCGGGATGCGTTCGAGGACCCGGTGGCGGAGGTGCGGCGCCAGGCTGCGGCCGCGTCCGGGCGCATCGCCGGCGTCGACGCGATCCCGGCGCTGTTGCATCTCTTCGCGGACCCCGACTTCGATGTCAGCTACTCGTCGTCCCGCGCGCTGCTGTCTCTGGGCGAGCCCGCAGTCGACGCTGCGCAGTCCCTCGCGAGCACGGCGACCGGCATGGCATACAAGCGCGCGCTCGAGGTACTCGACTCCGCGGGAAGGACGGTGGCGCTGTGAAGCTGCTCCCGCTCCTGCAACTCTTCCTTCTCGTCTATTTCTTCTTCGTCAACGGCGCGTACTCGGTGCTGACCATCCTCGCGTTCCCGCTCGTCCGGCAGCAGCACCGGCGCAGCTTCATCGACGACCTGCCCGGGCTCTTCAAGTCGCGCCTCGCGCCGGGTGTGTCCATCCTCGTTCCCGCGCACAACGAGGAGGCCGCGATCGTCGACAGCGTGCGATCGCTGCTGATGAGCCACTATCCGAAGTTCGAGGTCGTGGTCGTCGACGACGGCTCGACCGACGCGACTGTGGCGGAACTCATCGAGGCGTTCGGGCTCCGCAAGGTCTACCGCGTCGCGCGCGACGAGATCGCCACGGCACCGGTTCACGCCACCTACCTCTCGAAGCAGTACGACAACCTCGTGCTCATCTTGAAGGAGCGCGGGGGCAAAGCCGACGCGCTCAACGCGGGGATCAACGCGGCCAAGCACCCGTACTTCTTCTCGGTCGACGCCGACGTGGTGCTCGAGCGGGACGCGGTCATCCGCGCGATGAAGCCGGTCATGCGCGACCCCGAGCGCGTTGTGGCCTCGGGCGGCATCGTGCGCGTCGCGAACGGCTGCAAGATCGTGAACGGCCGCATGGTCAGGGCAGGCCTCTCGCCCCGCCACCTGCCCGTCCTGCAGGTCGTCGAGTACATCCGTGCCTTCTCCGCGGGTCGCGCGGGCCTCTCCGTGCTCGATTCGCTTCTCATCATCTCGGGAGCGTTCGGCGTCTTCGACACCCGGCTCGCCCGCAACGTGGGCGGGTACCGGCTTGGCACCGTGGGCGAGGACATGGAGCTGCTCGTTCGCATGCGCCGCCGGCTGATCGAGACGGGCACGAAGCATCACGTCCTGTACCTCGCCTACCCGGTCGCATGGACCGAAGTCCCCGAGACCTTCAGCCTGCTCGGGCGGCAGCGTGCACGGTGGCAGCGAGGACTCTGCGAGACCATGTGGCACCACCGCCGGATGCTGTTCAACCCGCGCTACGGGCATATCGGGATGCTCGCCATGCCGTTCTTCTTGCTGGTGGAGTTCGTCGGCCCCATCGCCGAGGCCGCGGGCTACGTGCTGCTGCTGTGGTGGATCGTCACGAACCAGGTCTTCTGGCCGTTCTTCTGGTGGTTCTTCACACTCTCGGTGCTCTGGGGCGTGCTGCTGTCCTTCGCCGCCGTGCTCTTCGAGGACGTCAACTTCACCTGGTACCGGCTGCGCCGCAGCCTCGTCCGGTTGCTCGGGCACGCCCTGCTCGAGAACATGGGCTACCGCCAACTGACCGTCTTCTGGCGGATCCGCGGGGTCTGGCAGTTCATTCGTGGCGAGACGGCGTGGGGCCACATGGAACACCGCGGATTCGGGGGCTCCCTCCCGAACCAGCCCGAGTCGGACAAGGCGGCCGGATAGGCGCACTGCCGGGCGATCGCGTGGCCTTCGTGCCGCCGGGCACGCCCGCATCGCATCCGGCCTTCTTCGGGCCGTTCGTGACACGCCGCTAGGGCGGCTCCCCGGCGCGGCGACCGTTCGTCGTGTCGCTCTTTCAACATGCGCTTATGCGCATATGCTTACTTGCAGAGAGCGCGTACCGACCCATCGAGCCTTGCCGGAGGCCAGCACATGGATCGCGATTTCTTCTGCATGCACTCCGAGCTGTGCAAGACGCTCGCGAACGACAAGCGCCAGATGATCCTTGCTGCTCTGCGCGACGGTGAGCTCTCCGTGAGCGACATCGTCGCTGCGACCGGGATCCCCCAGGCGAACCTCTCCCAGCATCTCGCGAAGATGCGCGCGAACGGCGTCGTGCGCTCCCGCCGCGAGGGCGCCTTCATCTACTACGAGATCGCCAACCCGAAGCTCATCCAGGCCTTCGACCTCATCACCGAGGTCATGCAGGCCAACGCCGACGAGCACGCGCGCGCGGCAGACACGCGCGCGTCCTAGGCGCGCCCCACCCAGGAACCGACGGGCCCAAGGATGGCCCGTTTGCCGGAAACGAGCACGCCCAGCGAAGGAGGCCCTGATCACGATGAGCACGGACACGATGGTTGCAGAGGAAGTGATGGCCGGACCGGTCCCCGCTCCGCGCAAGAAGAAGATGACCTTGGTGGTCATGAGCGGAGACTTCGACAAGCTCTTCGGAGCGTTCATCATCGCCACGGGCGGCGCCGCCATGGGTATGGAAGTCACGATGTTCTTCACGTTCTGGGGGCTTCGCGCCCTCAAGAAGCCTGTGAGGACGGGCAAGACCCTCTTCGGCCGGATGGTCGGCATGATGTACGGCGGAGACATCACCAAGGCGGACCCGTCGAAGTTCAGCTTCGGCGGCATGGGGCGCTGGATGTTCAACAAGATGATGGCCAACAACAACGTCGCGAAGCTGATCGAGCTGCGCGACATGGCAGTCGCACTTGGCGTCGGCCTGTACCCGTGCCAGATGTCGATGGACGTCATGGAAATCCCGCAGCACTCCTTCATCGATGGTGTGAAGCCGGCCGTCGGCGTGGGCTTCATGCTCGCCGAGGCCGAAGAGTCGGCGATCCAGTACTTCATCTGATCACTCGCGGTCTGCGCCGCGAGTGATGCGTCGTTTCGAGTGGACACGCTCCGCATGCCGCTCAAACGCCGTCCCGCCCCATGTCGAAAGGAACAGCACCATGTCTGACGTGAACATCGATCTCGAACTCGATCTGAAGGGCCTGCTCTGCCCGCTGCCGATGGTCAAGGTCTCCCAGAACATCGGCAACGTCCCGGTGGGTGGCATCATCCGCGCCGTCGCGACCGACCCCGGCTCCATGGCCGACATCCCCGCGTGGGCGAAGTCGACCGGCAATGAAGTCCTGTCCGCAGAGAAGGTGGAAGGCCAGTTCGTCTTCCTCGTGAGGCGCGTCAAGTAGCCCACCTGTCACCGAAGGACGCGCAATGGACCTGTTCTCGTACCTGACGTCGGGGCTGGGGGTGTACGTCGCGCTCGTCGTCTTCACGCTCGGCATGGCGTGGCGCGCCTACCAGTGGTCGACGACACCGCGCTCTCCCGTGCGACTCGGGATGTTCCCGAAGCCGAAGACCGGCATCGGGCGGTTAGGCAAGCTCATGAAGGACACGTTCATCGCCCCGCAGTCGGCGAGGATCGAGCCGCGAATGTGGGCGATGGCGATGCTGTTCCACGTGGCCGCACTCGCCGCGTTCGTCGGCCACCTGCGCCTGGTGCACGAGTTCACGCCCCTCGTGAACGCGCTCGGCATCGAGGGGATGAACGCGTTCGCCGGGATCGCCGGCGGACTCGCGGGCATCGTGATGCTCGTCGCGGTGCTGTACTGGCTCGGGCGCCGCACCTACGGGCCCTACAAGAACCTCTCCGTGCCCGAGGACTACTTCCTGCTCATCCTGCTGCTGCTCGTCGTCGTCATGGGTGATCACCTGCGCTTCGTCGGCGGCCTGCACGCGCCGACCTACATCGCGTGGTTCCAGTCGCTGCTGCACTTCTCTCCGGCGTTCCCGGCTGAGCTGGCGGCCAGCGGCGAGCGGTGGGCGCTCGACTTCCACATGCTGTTCGTGGACCTGCTGCTCATCTACTTCCCGTTCAGCAAGCTCACGCATGCCATCGGGGCGTTCGCGACCAACCTCGTCCGGAGCGGTGAGTAGACAATGGACAAGCAGACCATCGATACCCTGGTGGGCGTGCTGGACAAGCGCATGAACCGCCAGATGAAGGAGTACCTCGACATCTGCGCCCGGTGCGCGATCTGCAAGGACTCCTGCCACCAGTACGTGGCGACCGGCGAGATGAAGTACCTGCCGGCGTATCGCGCCGAGCTCATCCGCAAGATCTACCGGAAGTACTTCACTGGTGCCGGCGAGTTCGTGCCGTCGCTGTACGAGGCGCGTGACCCCGACGACCGTCTGATGGACGAGCTCTACGACTCGACGTACGCCTGCACCGGCTGCCGCCGCTGCATGTTCGTCTGCCCGTTCTCGATCGACAACGCGTGGATCCTGGCGGCGGCGAAAGGCATCCTGATCGCTGCCGGCAAGGGCAACGAGATCCTCGGGCAGCTCGCGGATGCGGCGTTGTTCAAGGGCGACAACATGGAGATGTTCCGCGACATCATCGTGAGCGGCTTCGCGGACGTCGAGAGGGAGCTGCAACAGGAGACCGGGCGCGACATCAAGATCCCCGTGGACGTCCAGGGCGCAGACATCCTGTACGTGGCGCTCGCGGGCGCGCACTCCATCAAGCCCGCCGCGGTCATCTTCGACGCTGCCGGTGCGAACTGGACGCTCTCGCTCTTCGAATCCGCCAACTATGGGTTCTTCTTCGGCGACCCCGCGAAGGCCAAGCTCATCGCGGACCGCTTCATGAACGAGGCGAAGCGCCTCGGGGTCAAAGAGGTCGTCATCACGGAGTGCGGCCACGCCTACCGCGTCGCGGAGATGTTCTACGAGGCGTGGGCCAAGGAGAAGATGCCGTTCAAGGTCCGTCACATCCTCGAGGTCATCGACGAGTACATCGCCGACGGCCGGATCAAGGTGGACCCGAAGGCCATCAAGGAACGCGTCACCTACCACGACCCATGCCAGATCGGCCGCAACGGCGGCATCTACGAGCAGCCGCGCAACATCGTCAGCGCGATCGCTCCGGATTTCGTCGACATGACGCCGAACCGCGAGGCGCAATGGTGCTGCGGCGGAGGCGGCGGCATCGTCGCGATGGAGGAGTTCAAGGACGTGCGCCTGGCCTCCGGCGGCAAGAAGGTCGAGCAGATCCGCGCGACCGGCGCCAAGATCCTCGCCTGTCCGTGCGAGAACTGTCGCCTGCAGATCACGGAGCTGAACGAGCTGCACGACCTGGGGCTGAAGATCGTCCCGGTCATGGAACTCGTCGTCGAGGCGATGGAGACCGCGAAGGCATAGTCGCCGAGCGTCTCGTGCCGCCGATCCCAGGCCCGTCCCGCCCCGCGCGGGGCGGGCCTGCGCGTTCGGTCAGGCCGCTCGTCGCTGTCCGCGCGCACCCTCGCGGGCGTATGCTTGGGCCGCCGCTCACGTCACACGGGGCATGTGACGATACCGGTAGGTACAGACGAAGAGTGCCGGAGGTATTCCTTGAACAGTCCCGCCCCGAAGTCCCGCCGCACGCGCGCGACACTGGCCGCCGCGATCGTCGCCATCGCCGCCTTTGCGTTCCCGCTGGTCGCGCACGCCGCCACCTACGACCCGCTCAACGTCATCCCGTATGAGACATGGCGCGGTGCCTCCTCGCTGTCCGCCGCGGACATCCAGGCGTTCCTGTCCACCCAATCGGGCCCGCTCAAGTCGCTCGTCACCACCGACTATGTCGATCCGCAGACCGGCGGAGCGCTCGCGCCCGGTGCGGTGTCCAAGTCGGCCGCGCAGATCGTCTTCGAGGCAGCGCGGCGCTGGAATCTGAACCCCAAGGTCATCATCGCAACGCTTCAGAAGGAGCAGAGCCTCATATCGGTCAGCAACTCCAGCAATGCGAAGCGCCTGCGCAAGGCGATGGGGTGCGGTGTCTACGATGTCGACCACGACGGCAAGATCGAGAACCTGTACCCGGGCTTCGGCAACCAGATCTGGAACGGCGCGCGGGTGCTCTCGACCTACGAGATCAAGTACTCGTGGTACCTGGGCAAGAAGAAGACCGTGAAGGTGAGCGCCACCGGCGAGAGCACGACCATCGTCCCCGCCAATGCTTCCACCTTCGCCCTCTACACGTATACGCCGTACTACCCGCAGATCAGCGTGTGGAGGATCTACCTCGGCTACTTCGGTGACCCGCAGACACCGCCGCGCATGCGGCCGGTCTACCGGTTCCGCAACCGCCACAACGGCACCTACTACTACACGGCGTCGGAAGCCAAGCGCTACACGCTGATCCGCACCGCCGCGTCGAAGTGGGCGTTCGAGGGCGTGTCGTTCACCTGCGACACGAGCGCGACCGCCAACACCGCTCCGCTCTACCAGATGTACAACACGCTCAAGCACACGTACTACTACACGACCTCGGACGCGAAGCGCGCCTCACTGCTCGCGATCCGGCCGAAGCAGTGGCGGTTCGACAAGGTCACGTGCTACGTGACCCGTGTCGCGACCGAGACGGCGCCCGTCTACAAGCTGGAGAAGAAGTCGACGGGCGGGAAGCTCCTGACGTCGTCCGCGTCGCTGAAGAAGAGGCTGACGTCCGGACGGTCCGCCCCCTTCATCTACCGCGGCATCGCCTTCTACCTGGGCGCGTCGGCGGAGACCACGCCTCCGGTGGGACCGTCCGCGCCGTAGCGCGACGTCAGGACTGCGGAAACGTCATCGCGCCGATGAATCGCGTCTGGAACGTGGCGCGCGTCGCGAGGTCGATCGTCTGAGTGTGATGCGCCACCGCGTCGGCTCTGCGCCGCGCGTCGCTGTCGAGCAGCGCCATCGCCGTCCCCGCGAGCGCCGTGTTGCCGGCGAAGCGAGCGATGCCGACCCACGCGCGCGGGATCACGCCCATGCGCGCCAGGGCGTGCGCGCCCACGTGCAGGCCGAACCCGCCCGCGACGACCAGCTCCGCGACATCGTCCGCCCCGACACCGGCGGCGTCGAGCAGCTCGCCGATCCCCGCTGCGAAGGCCGCGATCGCGAGCTGCACCTGCCGGACGTCGTGCTGCGTGAGCGAGACACCGGGCGCCACCTCGAAGACGCGAACGCCGTCGGTCTCCGATACGCGGGTGGCGAGCGCGTGAGCGGCATCCTCGCGGATGCGCCCGCTCGCGTCCATGATGCCGGCGTCGAGCAACGCGGCGATCAGGTCGAGGAGTCCGGAGCCGCACAGCCCGCGGGCGGGCGGGCCGCCGATCACGCCGATGGCGAGCCCGTCGCCCGCGAGTTCGACCCGCTCGACGGCCCCGTCGGTCGCGAACATCCCGGCGGAGATGGTGGCCCCCTCGAGCGCCGGACCCGCGGCCGCCGACGTCGCGAGCATCCCGTTCGGCGTCCTGAGCACGATCTCGCCGTTGGTGCCGAGATCGAGGAGCATGCGGATGCCGTCCGCCCGGTCGATCTCGGTCGCCAGCACGCCGGCCACGACGTCGGCGCCGACGAACGCGGAGATGCCGGGGAGCACGTAGAGGAGCGCCGGCGCGAATGCGTCGAGTCCGGCCGCGGCGGCGGTCTGCGTGACCGAACCCTTGAGCCGGGGCTCGTACGGAGCCTCCCCGAGCGGTGAGGGATCGATGCCGAGCGCAAGGTGCACCATCGTCGGGTTGCCGCAGAGGGCGATCTCCCTGAGCGCGCCGGCGCTCTGTTCCCGGGAGTCCAGGAGCCCTGCGAGGAGGCTTTCGATCGCGGCCGCCAGCGGACGCTGCAGTGCCTCCACGCCGGACGCGCTCGCCGCCGAGATGCGCGACATGACGTCGTGCCCGAAGACGTGTTGCGGGTTCAGCGCCGAAGCGGAACCCAGACTCGCGCCGGTGCGCAGGTCGACCAGCCGCACGGCGAGCGTGGTGGTGCCGATGTCGACCGCGGCGCCGAGAAGCGGGCCGGCCGCCTCGATCCCACGCAGGGCCGGCGGCTCGACGACCGTCGCGACAGCGCTGGCCGCATCGACGACGCGGATGCCCTCGGGCGCCCCCGATTCCGCCAGGGTCACAGCGACGTCGCCGGAGATGCGCACGCGGCATGCCAGGCGCACGCCCATCGCGATGCGATCGCCGGCGAGCAGCGTGAGCTCGTCTGTGGTCGGAGGCTCGACGACGCCGCGGACCGTGACGGTACATCTGCCGCACGTTCCGAGACCGCCGCATGGCGCGGCGACAGGTACGCCGGCAGCGGCTGCGGCGTCCCGCACGGTCGTTCCCGCGGTCACCTCGACCCTGACGCCGATCGGCTCGAAGGTCACGATGTGTCGCCCAGACGTCACGCCGGTCCCTCTCCCGCGCGGGGTCGTCGCCACAAGTGTAGCGGGCGTGCCCCCTCGACGAACGGTCCGGGCACCTGTCGGAAAGCTCGCGTCCGCGCCCACGAGGGCCGATGATTCGCCTATGCTGGTGCGGCCAGCCGAATGCGTCATCGCGGCGCACCGGCGTCGGGCCGTCCGGGAACAGACAGGGACATGCAGAAGACAACACCACCGGAACGTGCGCGAGCGGCTCGCGCCCTCGTCGCGTTGGCGTGCGTGTCACTCGTGGCGACCCTCGCGCTGGCTTGGCCCGCGCATGAGCCGTCGCAGGCGAGCGCTCCCGCTCGCGCGGCTTCGACCGCGCCCGCGCCATCAGCCCGCGCAGCCGAAGCGACCTCGACTTCCGCTGCCGAAGCCACCGCCGATCCGCCTCGCGACACCGGGTGCGTGATCGTCAGGTATGCGAAGGGCGCCCACCCTGAAGGCAGCGCGACACCCCTCGGCGACGGCAGCCTCGTCCTGCAGCCGGTTCCCGCAGGCATGACTGCGGCGGAGTACTCCCGCGTGCTCGAGAAGACCCCCGGCGTCGAGTCGGCAGAACCCGACCACCTCCTCGAGCCGGCCGGCGCGGTGTCGTACACCTCGGACCCGAACGACACCGCCTTCGTCGACCCGACGGGCATCATCTTCGGCAGCGGCACGTCACAGACGACCGTGCTGTACGCGAAGTCCTGGGCGCTGCGTGGCGTCTACTCGGCCCGCTTCTCGTCGGTGTGGCCGGCGCTGGGCAGCGCAGAAGCGGCACCCGCCCGGGTCCATGTCGCAGTGCTCGACACGGGCTTCTACCTCGATCACCCCGACGCCCGCTTCTCCAACATCACGCCCGCGATCGATGAGTGCGGGGCCTACTACCCCGCCTCGGCTCGCCTCGTCACCGACGGCGATGTCACGCCCGTCCCCGTCTACTCGATCGTCGACGACGATCCGGTCGCCGTCGCGTCACACGGCACGATGACCGCGAGCGAGATCGGTGCGGCGGCGGACAACCTCGAAGGGTCCCTCGGCGCCGCATACGACACACAGGTCGACATCTACAAGGTCCAGGGTGTGGTCGCGGAGACCGGCAACGGTCTGCCCGCAGGCATCGCGGTCATCCCGGAATCGGCGATCATCAACGCGATCAACGACGCGGTGACCGCCTCGGAGCGCGACGGCTACCGCCTCGTCATCAACATCAGTCTCGTGCTGACGGATCCGGGAACCGACGAGCTGCGCGCGCTCAAGAGCGCGGTCGCCGGCGCACGGTCCCGTGGCGCTGTCGTTGTCGCCGCGAGCGGCAACGAAGGTTCGTCGTCGGTCCACTACCCCGCCGCGTGCCCCGGTGCGATCGCCGTCGGCGCCTCGACGGTGTTGACGGGGGTCGTGGCCCGGGACTGGTACAGCAACTACGGTTCGGCCCTCGACATCATGGCACCCGGCACCAACATCTGGGGACCCTACAAGCCCGGCGCCTACCCCGATCAGACCTTCACGAACGCCGGCTACGCCTGGTGGACAGGCACGAGCATGGCCACGCCGTACGTCGCGAGCGCGGCGGCGCTGCTCCTGCGGGTCGAGCCGTCACTGACGGCCACCGAGGTCATCTCCTATCTCACACTCGGCGCCACAGACTTGGGGAGCGCGGGGTGGGACAGCAAGACGGGCTGGGGCGAACTCGACGCGTACCGTTCGTATCTGCTGCTCGCGACGCCGCGGACCACGGTGAATGTCGTCCCGCGGTATGCGCTCGAGGCCCACATCGACTTCTCGGTCGCGGACCGTGACAGCGACACGAATGTCACCACGTTCTACCGGCTCGACGACAGTGCAACGCTCTCCGGCACATCGGCGACTTTCTCCTCGATCGGGCAGCACAAGCTCGAGTACTGGTCGGTGGATTCCAACGGTGTGCGCGAGGCCACACAGACCGTGTGGTTCACGATCGCCATGCGGGACGTCATCCCGCCGATCACCTCCAGCGACGCCACGTCCACCTATCGCGGCTCCGCGACGGTCCGCCTGTCAGCGAGCGACCCGGAACCGGATTCGTGGGGTCTCGCAGCGACGCACTATGCGCTCGATGGCGCCGCAAGCCGGACCGGCACCATCGCTGCGACGGGCGCCTCGGGTCTGCACACGCTGCTGTACTGGTCGACAGACCAGGCCGGCAACATTGAGCGCGCGCACGTTGCCACTTTCACGGTCACGCCGCTCGCTTCGTCCGTATCGATCGCGGCGAACACGAGCACCATCCGGCGAGGTGCGAAGATCAAGCTCTCGGGCTCCCTGACACCCGCGCTCCCGGGTGACTACGTCCGCATCCGGGTGAAGCCACCGGGCAGCCACACGTGGAGGTACCTCGGCAGTGACTGGCACGTCTACCGGCGGACCGTCACGCTCGTCAGCGCCACCGGCCGCGGCGTGTACTCCCCCGTCTCCGTGGCGCTCAACACGCGCGGCCGCTACTACTTCCGGGCCGTGTTCGCCGGCGACACGCTGAAACTGAGCCGCAAGCCATGCACGTCCCGGACGATCTCGGTGTACGTGCGCTAGACACCTCGCCGACCGGCTTTCACACGGAAGGCCCCCTGCGGTCGCAGGGGGCCTTCCGCTCGTCCGGACGCGCGCCGTTCGTCGTTGACCGGGTATACCCGCGCGGGTATCCTGCGTGATACCTGTGGGGGTATACCCGTGGGGGACGATGCCGGCGTGAGAAGGGTACGGGGCGAGCATGGGCGCGTTGAATGTGAATGAAGTGCACGGGCTCCAAGCGATCGTAGGCGATCGGATCCGGACGGACCGCGTGGAGCGGCGCCTGTACTCGGCTGATATCGGCGACATGCCGAAGCTCGTGAAGCCGTTCGTGCCATCCGGGACCGCGGGAGCTGTCGTGCGGCCGGCGACCGAGCACGAGGTCGTCGCAATCGTGGACTACGCGCGCGAACATGGGCTTCGGCTCGTTCCGCGCGGCGCTTCGACCTCCGGATACGGCGGTGTGCTCCCCGCTGAGGGCGCGGTCGTGGTCGATCTCTCGGGCATGCACCAGGTCCTCGAGGTCGACGCAGACGCGCGCACGGTCCGGGTGCAGCCGGGCCTGATCTGGGAGGAGCTCGAGCGCAAGCTCGCCCCTTCGGGACTCGCGCTTCGCCTCTACCCCTCCTCGACCCCGTCCTCGACCGTGGCTGGCTGGCTCGCCCAGGGGGGCGCCGGCTTCGGCAGCTACGAGTACGGCATGTTCAAGGACAACGTCGCCTCGGTCCGCATGGTCCTCCCCACGGGAGAGATCCGCGAGTTCGCCGGCGACCAGCTCGCCACCTTCGTCGCCGACGCCGAGGGCATCACCGGCATCATCACCGAACTCACGGTCATGCTCCGCGACCTCGAGCCCGAGACACACCGGCTCTTCGCCTTCAACGATGCGCGCGCGATGCACGCGGCGCTCGCCCACGTGTCGGCGCAGCACCTGCCGATCTGGTCGATCACATTCCTGAACCCGGAATCCACGCGCCTGAAGAAGACGCTCCCCCACCGCCACGGCCACCCCTATGAGGAGGCCAACCCGCACACGGAGCCGAAGCTGCCCGAGGCCTACCTCGCGGTCGTCGCGTACCCGAGCTCGCGGGACTGTGCCATCGAGCCCGCGCTCTCTGCGATCGTCGCGGCCAATGCCGGCACCGAACTTCCCGCAGACGCGGCCGAGCACGAGTGGGAGCAGCGATTCGCGCCGATGCGCCTCAAGCGCGTCGGGCCCTCCATCATCCCGACCGAGGTCGTCGTCCCGCTCTCCGAGCTCTCCGCCGTGCTCGCGGAGATCGACGCCAAGATCCAGCAGCCGTTCGTGCTCGAGGGCATGGTCGGCAAGGGCGACCGCGTCGTCCTGCTCGGCTTCATCCCGCACGACAGCCGCACATTCGCGTTCAACGCAGCCTTTGCGCTGTCGCTGTCGGTAATCGCGATCGCCAAGCGCCACGGCGGCGCGGCCTACTCCACCGGCCTCTACTTCCGCCGAGAAGCCGAGTCCGTTCTCGGCGCGGAGCGCGTGCGTCGTCTCACCGACTTCAAGCGCCAGATCGACCCCCGCGGGTTCATGAACCCGAACAAGGTGCTCGGAAGCGGGCTGATCGACACGATCATGGGTGTGGCGTCAGCGCTCGAGCCGGTCGTTCGACCCGTCGCCAACGCGATGAAGCCGCCCGCGGTCGTGAAGCTCAAGGAGCGCCGCGGCATCCCGGCCGACGTCGCGTACTACGCATACGCCTGCGCCCAGTGCGGCTACTGCGTCCACACGTGCGAGGAATACTCAGGCCGCGGCTGGATGAGCCACTCGCCGCGTGGCAAGTACCTCTACCTCCGTGACGTCATGGAAGGCCGCGAGAAGTTCGATCAGAAGATGGTCGACACCTTCCTCGTCTGCACCACCTGCGAGGTCTGCAACACGCGCTGTCAGCTGCAGCTTCCCGTCGAGCACTCCTGGATGACGATGCGAGGCCGGCTCGTGCACGAAGAGCACCGCATGACCTTCCCGCCGTTCGAGATGATCCGCGCGTCGCTCCAGGGCCAGAACAACATCTGGGCGGGCAAGCGCGACAAGCGCGCCGACTGGATGCCCGAGGACATCAAGCCCAAGATCAAGGAGAAGGCCGACGTCCTGTACTTCGCCGGCTGCACGGCGAGCTACGTGAACACCGACGTCGCCGAGGCCAGCGTGCGCCTGCTCGACAAGGCAGGGGTCGAGTTCGCGTACATGGGAACCGACGAGGCATGCTGCGGCATCCCGATGAAGGTGTCGGGCAAGTGGGACGAGTTCGAGCGCATCTACGAGCACAACGTTGCCGAGGCGCGGAAGCGCGGCGCGAAGACGATCGTGACGTCGTGCCCGGCATGCGGGCTCGTCTGGAAAGAGATGTACGCCGATCTGGCCCGCAGCCGCGGCGAAGAGTTCGAGTTCGAGGTCAAGAACTACTCCGAGATCGCCGCCGAGAAGGTTGCGTCCGGCGACCTCGTCTTCGACCACGCGGTGGAGAAGAAGCTCACGTTCCACGACAGCTGCCACATGGGTCGCGCCCAGGGCGTCTACGACGCGCCGCGCGACCTGCTGAAGGCGATCCCGGGCGTGGAGTTCGTCGAGATGGAGCACAACCGCGAAGAGGGCTACTGCTGCGGCTCCGTGCTCACGCTCATCGGCGAGCCCTCCGTGGCGCCCGTGCTCGGCAAGCAACGCCTGGATGAGGCCGTTGACGTGGGCGCGGACGCTCTCGTGGCCCTCTGCCCCTGCTGCCAGGTCCAGCTGCGCGACTCCACTGTGAAGAACGACATCGACATGCCCGTCGACGACCTCGCCCGCGTGGTCATGGAGGGCCTCGGCATCCACATCGAGAGCAAGAGCGACTACTCGCTCGAGATGTGGAGCTACTTCGACAAGTTCATCTTCCTCATGCAGCCCGAGAACATGGCGCAGCTGATGGCGCGCATCTTCCCGGCGATGATGGACGCGATGCCCCTCGGCATGAAGCCGATGATGAAGTCGATGCGCTACGTGCCGGGCGGGCTCGCCATGGTCGGCAAGATGATGCCGGTCCTGTTCCCCATCCTCGCACCGTCCGTGATGCCGAAGGTCATGCCCGCGCTCCTGGAAGCGGTGAGCGAGTGGGTCGGGCCCCTGCCCGCCGATATGGAGGAGCAGATGCCCGACTTGCTGCCGAAGACCCTCGATGCGCTCATGCCGAACTACGTGCCGCTCCTTGTGCCGCACATGACGCCGCTCATGATCGAGTGCGTTCGTCAGGGCAAGTGCGACGCGGCGCCTGCAACCGCGTAGCAGGCCTCGTCATAGACAGGCAGAGGGCCCCCGGAGACCGATCTCCGGGGGCCCTTTCGCTCACAGAACGCGACGTGACGCTACTTCACGTACACCCGCTTCGAAGCTGAGCTGCTGGGCAGCCACTCGGTGTCACCAGCGAACTTCGCCTTGAAGTAGTAGGAACCGCGGTAGCCCGGATAGAGCTTGTACTTCCAGACGCCGGTGCTTGAAGCGGTCAGCGTCTTCAGAACGCTGTAGGAGGAGGCACCCGGCTTCTTCACGTAGAGGATGACGGTGATACCCGGCTTGGACACCTTGCCCGAGATCGTGACCGCATGCCTGCGGTAGACGGACGAGGCGCTCGCGGCGATCGTCATCGGCATGGTCGTGCGTGCGTTGACGGTGAACGTGGAGGTCTTTGCGGCCTCGACATTGCCGTAGTTGTCTTGGGACCAGTACTTCAGGATGTGGGCCTCGGACCCGGTCGCCGGCGCCAGCACAGTGATGGTCGTCTCGCAGCCGAACGTGCCCGTCCCCGCGGTCCAGTCGACCGGCACCCTCACGAGGCGCACAGGGTTGTCATCGAGCTTGTAGTACACGTAGCCAACGCCCCATCCGTCGGCGTTGTCCGATGCACTGAGGTTGAAGACGGCGTCGCCCCGGTACGACGACGCGACGTTGCAGGCCGCAACTGCGCACGTCGCGTCAGGGGTGTTCGTCGGGATGAGACCCGGCGTCGTCTCTGAGGGAGTCGTGTTCAGGCGCGGGTCGCCCGCGGCGTGGCAACCACTTGCGACGCACGGCTCCCCATAGCCGGGATGCGCATACGTGTTCACAGCAAATGCGCCGACCAGCCCGACTGCAGCCAAGGCGAGGACGGCGATGAGAGTCACTCTTTTCACTACCAGCACACCTCCATATGTGTTCGAACGCGAGGGTCGGAGACCGCCGCGCATTCGCTTCCGCGGATCGACCGGCGACTAGTCGGCAGTGTGGTGCGCGGCATCTTCTTCATGGCAAGATCCGCAGGTCATCTTGCTCTTCATCGGCGCGGCGGCCGGCGTGGCAACGGAACCGACATGGCAGGGCGAGCAAGCGGCGATGTCCGCGGCGAACGTGGTCGCCGGCTTCGTTCCGTCGGCCACCCATGCGTTGAGCATGACAACGGTCTTGTAGGCCATGTCGTAGCAGGCCTTGGCGCAGCGGTCCTTCTGGTCAGCCGACCCGTCCTGCTTGCCGCTGGTGAGCATCCACTGCGACAGGGAGGCATGACACAACTGGGAGTGTGCGATGGAGGTGGGAACGTTCGGGAGAACCGTCCTGGACGGAGTCCAGTCGCCCTTGCGGGCCGAGATCTCGGCGCCGTTCGTGGGGAGCGGGGTCTTGGCGTAGTGCTCGAGTGCGCCGTCGATGAGCGAAGCGTCAACGGCGCCGCTCGACTTCTTCATCATCTTGATGATGGCCGCGGATCCGTTGCAGGTACCACAAAGGGTGCCCCATCCGTTCACGCCGCCGCCGCCGAAGGCGAACATGCCCTTCGGGATGGTCGCCCACAGCGCTTGGTCAGGGTTGGTCGCATCGGCGGCGAGCGCTTCGACGAGCGGCCACCAGGTGGCTTCGGCGCAGCCCTTCAGGTAGTAGACATCGAACGCCCGGCGTGCGACGGCCTCGGGGTCCTGGGGGGTGTAGGTCCACGGCGCATCGGTCGTGGGGGCGGCAGCAGCCACCTGGGGTGCGGAGAGAACCGGCACGGCGGCCAGTCCGATCGCTGCTCCGACGCCCGCGATGAAGTCGCGGCGCGACATCTTGTCTTTCGACATGCGTGGTCTCCTTACTCTTGCCTCGACATGAGTCCATGAGGGAGCGTTGCACGCTGTCCGCGCTGCCGGGCGCGACGTGAGCGTTAGCCGGCCTTCGGCTCGTCAGGCCCCACCCCCTCGTCCGCCATCGATGACATCCCAGCGTCCGCGTGGGCATGCTCAGGCGCCCACACATCGATCACGCTCTCAATAGCGGCCATCGTCAGGTTGCAGACCTGACGCTGACGCGTGAGGAACCCGCGCCAGTCGCCCAGCAGGCTCCAGCCTGCCGGGGTCAGCGTGTATGTGCGGCGTTGTGGACCCGATACGCCTTCCGCCCATGCCGACGCCACGAGGCCTTCGCCCTCGAGGCGTCGCAGGAGGCGGTACACCGCGGGGGGATCGATCGAGACGAGCCCGTCCGTGAGCTCCTCGACGGCGCGTATCAGCTCGTAGCCGTGCGCAGGCCTGATCGCCAGGGCGCACAGCAGCGTTGGTTCGACGAATGAATTCCGTCCCCCAGGACGGGCCGCCGCTCGCTCGCTCGCCGTCTTCGGCAACCTGCGCGCAGCAGAAGTAGAACCTTCGGAATCGACCGGCATCGATGTCCCCCCGCTCACGATCTGCATCTATTCACATAGTCCACCTATGTGTGCTGAACAACTAGTCGGGCGAGACGAACGGCGTCGAAGAACCGTCTGACCGACGGCGCACGAGTGGGCGGGCGGGGACTTTGTCCCTGCCCGCCCACAGGCGGGGCGTCGCTTCAGACTCTGGCCCGGTGTGATCTCAGCGCGGCTACTTCGTGCTGAAGTTCCCGAAGACGCGATAGAGCAGGCAGAAGCCGGTCGCCGCTGTGAAGAGGGCGATGGCTCCAATCACGTCGAGCACGATCCCCCAAGTCCCACCGACCACCGCGATGCCGAGGTACAGCACGATCACGCCCAAGATGACGCGCACGACTCGATCCAGCGTGCTCTCGTTCGCCTTCATGTCCGATCGCTCCATTCGGTTCGACCGCTCACGGTTGAGCGGGCATTGATGCGTCGGACCTAGCGAAACCTATACCCATAGGGGTATCCTACCTGCGATTCGCCTGCCCGGCGCCCGTTCACGCATCACGCGTCGCGCATTCACACCCGCTTCACACCTGCCCGAGATAGTGGGTCCATGGTCCGGAACGAAAAGCGTCCCGGCACGACACACGGAGGTATCCCGCAATGAAGACAGGAAAGATCGCGGCGCTCGTGGTTGCCGCTCTGGTCGCCGGTCTCGCGCTTGGCACCGTCGGCACGGCCGTGGCAGCGCCCTCGACGGTCGCGAGCGCGACCGCAGGCTTCGGCGCCATCTGCCGCCAGGCGGGTGGCACGATCGCCGAGATCGTCGCGAAGGCGACCGGCAGTTCTGTGGATGCCGTGTACGCGGCCCGGGCAAAGGGCGAGTCCTTCGCCGACATCGCGTCGGCCGACGGCGTGAGCGCCGACCAGCTCGCCGACGAGGTGCTCGCGGCGCGCAAGGCCGCTCTCGATGACGCGGTGAAGGCTGGAACGATCACGCAGGCCCAGGAAGACGCCGCGCTCGCGAACATGAAGACGCGCGTCTCTGCCAAGATCGCCTCCGACGCTCCGTCGACCTGCACGGGAGCGGGCACGGGCGCAGGGGCTGGTTGTGGTGCCGGCGGCGGACGCGGCGCTGGCCGAGGCGTTGGCGCCTGCGGCGGGGTCTGCACGACCCGGCCGTAGTCACGAACCAAGCGCTTCGGGGGACGGGACCGCGCGGTCCCGTCCCCTTCTCTCTCCACAAGGGCACAATGGAACCAGCGGACGCCGGAAGGAGCCAGGACGTGGGACGCAAGATCCTCGTCGTCGATGACAACGCGAAGATCGTCGAGGTGCTCGAGGCCTATCTCAAGGCCGAGGGCTTCGACGTCGTGACGGCCGCGGACGGTCCCGGAGCGGTCGCGATAGCTGAGGCCGAGCGCCCGTCGCTGGCCCTGCTCGACATCATGCTCCCCGGCATCGACGGCATCGAGCTCACGCGGCGCTTCCAGCGCGACTACGACCTGCCCGTGATCCTCGTCACCGCCCGCACCGAGGAGATCGATCGCCTCATCGGGCTCGAGGTCGGCGCGGACGACTACATCGCCAAGCCGTTCAGCCCGCGCGAGGTCGTCGCCCGCGTGAAGGCCGTGCTCCGCCGCTCGGAGCGCGTTCCGGATGCCACGGCAGGCGAAACCATCCGCGTCGGAGCGCTCTTCATAGACCCCGGGAGCCGGACGGTCGCGAACGGAGAAGAGCAGGTGGAGCTCACGCGCACGGAATTCGACCTCCTCGCGACGATGGCGAGCCATCCCGGACGCGTCTACAGCCGCATGCAGTTGATGGAGGCGACGCAGGGAGTTGCGTACGAGGGCTACGAGCGGACGGTCGATGCCCACGTGAAGAACCTGCGCCGCAAACTCGGAGACGATCCCCGAGCGCCCCGTTTCATCCAGACCGTCTTCGGCGTCGGCTACAAGCTCGAGGTCCGCTCATGAGACGCTCGCTCCGCTTCTACACCTTCTTGGCGATGGTGGCGGTCGCCCTGCTGTCCGTTGTCTTCGCCGGCCTCATCATCCGAGCCGAAGCGTCCTCTGCCTTCGGGGAATACCTGCAGACCCTGCCGGCTGGGATGGGCATGGGTCAGGGCCGCCACCTGATGATGGGCGCGGCGGAGCAGACCTTCCTCGCCGCAGTCGATCGCGGCATCTGGATAGCAGCCCTCGCGGCTATGGCGCTTGCCGCCCTCGTCGCCCTCGGCGGCGCGTACTACCTGTCCCGCCCCCTCAAGAAGCTCACAGAGGCTGCTCAGACGCTTGCCGCTGGCGACCTCGGCCACAGGGTCAGCACCGGAGGACCGGCCGAGGTGAGCCGGCTCGCAGACGCCTTCAATGACATGGCGTCCTCGCTCGCCGAGGCGGAGGATCTACGGCAGCGGCTCGTGGCGGACGTCGCCCACGAGTTGCGGACACCGGTGGCCTCGCTGCGGGCGCAGGCCGAGGGCATCGCCGAGGGCGTGCTCGCCCCCGACGCCGCCCGCCTCGCATCGCTGGTGGAGGACACGGCGCATCTCTCGCGCCTGGTCAAAGACCTCCAGGAGCTGTCAGCGGCGGACGCCGGCAGTCTGTCCTACCGCATGGAACCCTTGGCCGTCGGCTCACTGATCGACTCCGAAGTCGCGCGCGCGCGAACGCGAGCGCGCGAGGGCGTCGCGGTCGTATCCGTGTGCACAGACGGCGTCACCGTTCTCGGCGACGAAGGACGCCTCTCCCAGGTGCTCCGCAACCTGCTCGACAACGCCCTGCGACACACCGACCAGGGACAGGTTCGTGTGACCTGCAGGGCCGAAGGCCCTGTCGCGGTGGTCGAGGTGGAGGACACCGGCGAAGGCATCCCGGAGGCGGACCTCCCGTACGTCTTCGAGCGGTTCTACCGCGCGGACGCGGCCAGAGCGCGCGATACCGGCGGCAGCGGGATAGGCCTCGCCATCTCCCGGCGCATCGTTGAGGACCACGGCGGGAGAGTGTTCGCCCGGCGGAGCGAATCCGGCGGAGCGGTCGTCGGCTTCACCGTTCCGACCGCGGAGCGCGACTCGGCGGCGCAGCAGAGGTAGCGACGCGTCGAAGCGGCGTAGGGCGCAATGCCCGCCGAGAGACCAGTGATGCCCGGGTCGCTACCCTCGTTCGGGTATAAGAACCTGCATACACGATCGTGCATCCCGCGAAGGTCCTGACAACACGTGTCGCGATCGTCTCACCCGGCGTTGCGCCGAAGGGATGCAGGCATGCCGCCGACGGACCGTGGCGCGGAACACCATGCGCGCTTGGCTGAGAGCCGATCGCACACCAGCCTTGCGAAGGCCGAGCAGGAGTTGCGCGAGAGCGAGGCGCGCTACCGCGCGCTGGCCGAGAGCTCGCCCCTGGCGATCTTCGTGAACCGCGGCGACAAGGTGCTCCTCGCGAACCCGGCGTGCGTGCAGCTGTTCGGAGCATCCTCGCCTGAGGAACTCATCGGCCGTCCCGCCCTCGATCTGTTCGACCCCGACTCCCGCTCACTCGTCTCCGAGCGCATCCGCGTCGACAGCGAGACGGTGCCGCTCGTCGAGGTGCGGATCGTGCGGCTCGACGGCACGGCTGTGGACGTGGAGGCGACCGCCTCGCCGTTCCTCGACCAGGGCGGCGAGGCGATCCAGATCCTGCTGCGCGACATCACCGGGCGCAAGCGGGCCGAGGAGGAGTCGCGCCGCACCTCGGCCTTCCTCGGGAGTCTGATCGACAACGGCAACGCTCCGATCATCGTGTGGGGTCCCGATCTGCGGATCACGCGGTTCAACCACGCCTTCGAGCGCCTGACGCGGCAGTCAGCCGATGAGGTCGTCGGCCGACCGCTCGACATACTCTTCCCGAGTGCGTCCCGCGAGGCCTCGCTCGCGACGATCGGCCTTGCGGGCCAGGGCGAGAGCCTGGAGAGCACCGAGATCGAGATCCTTCGCGCGGACGGCGACGTGCGGACCGTGCTGTGGAGTTCGGCGCCCGTCTACGACACCGCGAGTGGCAACACACTCCTCGCCGTCATCGCGCAGGGTCAAGACATCACCGAGCGCAAGCGCGCCGAGCAGGAGCTGCGGGAGAGCGAGGCGCGCTTCCGCGCGCTGGCCGAGAGCTCGCCGCTGGCCATCTTCGTCAACCGCGACGACAAGGTGTTCCTCGCGAACCCGGCGTGCGTGCAGCTGTTCGGGGCCTCCTCGCCCGAGGACCTGATCGGCAAGCCCGCCCTTGAGCTGTTCGACCCCGACTCCCGCTCACTCATCTCCGAGCGCATCCGCGTCGACAGCGAGACGCTCCCGCTCGTCGAGGTGCGGATCGTGCGGCTCGACGGCACGACTGTGGACGTGGAGGCGACCGCCTCGCCGTTCCTCGACCAGGGCGTCAAGGCGATCCAGATCCTGCTGCGCGACATCACCGGGCGCAAGCGGGCCGAGGAGGAGTTGCGAAAGAGCGAGGACAGGTTCCGGTACGTGTTCCACCACTCGGGTGTCGCGAAATGCATCACGCGGCCGTCGGGTGAGATCGAGGTGAACGACGCGTTCCTCGAGATGGTCGGCTACTCGCGCGAGGAGCTTGGCGAGCACGGGACGTGGCAGCAGCTCACCCATCCGGATGACATCGCTCGGTCGGAGCAGGTGGTCGCCTCCGTGATCTCGGGCGAACGCAACTCCGCGCGATTCGAGAAGCGGTACCTGCGCAAGGACGGCTCAGTGGTGTGGGGCGACGTCAGCACGGCACTGCGCCGCCACTCGGACGGCAGCCCCGACTACTTCATGACGGCGATCATCGACATCACCGAGCGCAAGCATGCGGAACAGGAGCTGCTCGCGCTGACCGAGGACTTGGCCCGCTCGAACGCGGAGCTCGAGAAGTTCGCCTACATCGCGTCGCACGACCTGCAGGAGCCGCTGCGCATGGTGGCGAGCTACGTGCAGCTGTTGCAGCGCCGCTACCAAGGCAGGCTCGATTCCGACGCGGACGAGTTCATCGCCTACGCGGTCGACGGCGCCACCCGGATGCAGACGCTCATCAACGACCTGCTGGCGTATTCGAGGGTCGGGACGCAGGTGGAGCCGCCCTCGCCGACCGACCTCGAGACGGTGTTCGGGGACGTGCTCCAAGTGCTCGAGCAGACGATCGCCGACGCTGGGGCGACAGTAACGCACGACCCCCTGCCGGTCATGTCGTGCGATTCGACGCAGATCGGCCGTGTCTTCCAGAACCTCATCACCAATGCGATCAAGTTCCGTCGGGACGAGCCGCCGAGAGTCCACGTGTCGGCCAGTCGCGCGGACGGTGAGTGGGTCTTGTCGGTCTCGGACAACGGGATCGGCATTGATCCGCAGTACTTCGACCGCATCTTCATCATCTTTCAGCGGTTGCAGCCGAGGCCCGAGTACTCGGGCACCGGCATGGGGCTCGCGATCTGCAAGCGCATCATCCAGCGACACGCTGGACGGATCTGGGTCGAATCGGAGCCGGGAGTCGGCTCCACGTTCTATTTCGCGCTCCCCGACGGCAGAGAGGCCTGAACATGGCTGCACACCACGATCACACACCGATCGAGATCCTGCTCGTCGAGGACAACCCCGGCGACGTCCGTCTGACGCAGGAGGTGCTGAAGGAGGGTCGCATCCGCAACGCGCTCAACGTCGTCGGGGATGGTGTCGAGGCACTCGCGTACCTGCGCCGTGAAGGCGCCTATGCCGACGCCCCACCCCAGGACATGATCCTCCTCGATCTCAACCTTCCGAGGAAGGACGGCCGTGAGGTCCTCGCCGAGGTCAAGAGTGACCCGGAACTGCGCAAGATCCCCGTCGTGGTCCTGACGACGTCGGCCGCCGAGGCCGACATCCTGAAGGCCTACGACCTCCACGCGAACTGCTACATCACCAAGCCGGTGGATCTCGACCAGTTCGTGAGGGTCGTGCACTCGATCGAGGACTTCTGGCTCGCGATCGTGAAGCTCCCGACGGGCGACTGAGACTCCGGACAGGTGATCGGCATGGATCAGGTTCGCAGAGTCCTGATCGTCGAGGACAACCCCGGCGACGCAAGGTTGATCACGGAGATGCTCGCCGAGAGCGGCAGCGGCGTGGCGGCGGAGAGCGTCGACACGCTGGCCAGCGCGATAGAGCGGCTCGCGACCGCCGACATCGACGTTGCGCTGCTCGACCTGGGCCTGCCCGACAGCCAGGGACTTGAGACGTTCGCCCGCTTGCGGGACGCGGCCCCCGGCGTCGCCCTCGTGGTGCTCACCGGCAATTCGGACGTCGAGTTGGCCGTCCGCGCCGTTCAGGAGGGCGCCCAAGACTTCCTCGTGAAGGGCAAGGTGGATGGGGATCTGCTGACCCGCGCGATAGCCTACGCGGTAGGCCGCCAGCGTGCCGACGAAGCCGTGACCCAGGAGGCGGTGCTGCTGGCGAGAGCCGAGGAGATCGCGCGCCTCGGGAGCTGGCGATACGACCTCGCGGCCGGGAAGATGTGGTGGTCCGACGAGATGTGCCGCATCTTCGGCATCGACCCGGACGACCCGCCCGAGGACCTTGTCGCCGCCTCTGAGGCGGTCCTCCACCGCGAGGACCGCGAGCGCGTCCGTAAGATGACCGAGGCGGTCATCGCCGACGGGACGGCGAGGTCCGCGCAGTACCGGATCCTCCTGCCAGACGGAACGCTGCGGTGGATCGCCGCGCACAGCCAGCAGGAGTGTGACGCCCGCGGTGCCGTCGTGGCCGCCACAGGGTTCGCTCAGGACATCACCGAGCTGAAGTCCGCCGAGGAGGCGATAGTGCGGGCTGCCTCCCTGGATCGCGCCATCGCGTCGCTGTCGACCGCGATGGTGACCTCGACGCCGTCCATCGAGGAACTCGCCGACGTCGTGTTGGCCGACGCCAGGCGGCTCACCGGCAGCCCCCGCGGCTTCATCGCCCCGTGCGAGCCGGCGGCGGATCAGGGCGGCGCAGCAACCTCCACAGGCCACGCACCACTGACCGGCGCAGGCCGGGCCCCGGAGTCTGACGCGATGCCTCCGCACACCCACTCGTGGGAATGGCTCCCGAACGCCGGGGAGGCGTTCTATGCGAACTCCGCGGCGGACGTCCCGGCACTCGCCGAGACGCCCGAAGGGCACGCCCCGATCACGAGTCTCCTGTCGGCGCCCGCCATCGCGGAAGGCAGGTTCGTCGCCCAGATCGTGGTCGGCAACGCGCCGGGCGGCTACGGCGACGAGGACCTTGCGACGGTGGAGCGACTCGCGGCCCTCTTCGCGATCGCCATCGTCGGCGAGGAGAAGCGCGCGGCGCTCATCGCGAGCGACTCGAGCCTGCGGCAGAGCAACGTGCGCTTCGAGCGTATGGTCTACGGCGTGGCCGAGGCGATGGGCAGAGTCGTCGAGGCCCGGGACCCATACACGCAGGGCCACGAGGTGCGCGTCGCCAGGCTCGCCAAGCTGATCGCTCAGGAGATGCAGCTGTCTCAAGGCGACATCGACGCCATCGAGATGTCCGGCCTCGTGCACGACATCGGGAAGCTCAGCGTCCCCGCCGAGATACTGGCGAAGCCGGGGCGCCTCTCCGACAACGAGTTCGCCCTCATCAAGGGACACCCGGAGGCTGGCTACACGATCCTGAAGGGCATCGACTTCCCGTGGCCGGTGGCCGACATCGTGTTCGCTCACCATGAGCGCTGGGACGGCTCCGGCTACCCGCACGGTCGGAAGGGCGAGGGCATCCCGCTCGCGTCCCGAGTGCTCGCGGTCGCCGACGTGGTGGAGGCCATGGCGTCGCACCGGCCGTACCGGCCGGCCCTCGGCCTGGATGCGGCTGTCGCTGAACTCGCGAGGAGTTCCCACAAGTTCGATTCGGATGTCGCCGGCGCGTTCCTGCGCTTGTATGAGTCGGATCGCGTGGGCTTCCTGTCAGTGGCGTGAGGGAGAGCGCTCCGGAAGCGCGTCTCCGCGAGTCAGGCAGGCCGCGGGCCGGCGCGGCCCTACAGCCCCAGCTCGGAGCGCTCGTGCAGAGCTGCCACCGCTCGCGCCACGTCGCGGTCGTACCTCTCGGGGTGGTCGACGATCTCGGCGAACGCGGCTTCGGACCCGAGTGCCGGGCGGTACGGCCGGTGCGACGACATGGCCTCGAGCACGTCGGCGACCGCTAGGATGCGGGCTTCGACCATGGTCTCCTCGCGCTTCAGGCCGCCGGGATACCCGGACCCGTCGCACCGCTCGTGGTGCTGCAGGATGATGTCCGCGATCGGCCACGGGAACACGATATTCCCGAGGAAGTCGTGCCCGCGGGTCGGATGCTCCCGGATGAGCGAGAACTCCGCGTCGGACAGCGTCCCCGGCTTGCTCAGGATCTCGGCAGGTATGCCCAGCTTCCCGATGTCGTGGAGCAGTCCCGCCATCTGGATGCACGCCAAGTCGTCACCGGAGAGCCCCATCTCAGCCGCGATGGCGTCGGCGATCTTCGCCACGCGCACCTGGTGGCCCTGCGTGTAGGGATCGCGTGCCTCGACGATGCTGCCCATCGTCTCGGCGACGTCGCGGATCATCGCCTTGAGCTGGGCATTGCTCTCCCGAAGGTTCGCGTCGCTCCGGCTGAGTTCCTCGTGCTCCTCGCGCTGCACGACGACCGCGCCGTAGAGCGAAGCGAGTCGCTCCAGAGTCCCGATGTCGGGGGTAGCGTATCCCTCTGGGGCGTTCGCCACGGCGATCTGTCCGATGATCCCGTTGATCGTCACAACCGGCACCGACAGGAAGCTCGTGATGGGCGCGTGGCTGCTGGACATCCCCTGCAGCCATCCGTTGCCCCCGGGATCGTTCGTCAGGAACGGTTGCCCGGTGTCGAGGCTCCTGCAGTCCAGGTGCGACCTATCGGACACAGCCTTCCGCGCGTCGGTCCTCGCGCGGGCTTCGGGACCGGCAGCGGCCAGGCCGCCCGGCATCATCGCGGTCGCGGCCTGCATGACGTCGGCGCCCGTCAACGGGTCGATGCGGGAGACGAACCCGTGCTCGCTTCCGGTGAGGAACATCGCCTGGTCCAGGATCAGTCGTGCGATCTCCTCGGTCGACCACCGTTCGGACACGAGGGCGCGGGACACCTCTGCAATCGATTCGGTCACCTCGAGGTTGCGGCATAGATGTTCCTCGCTCTCGCGAAGCGACAACTCCGACGCCTTGCGCTCGATGGCGTAGCCGATCGAACGGACCAGGGCGTCGCCATCGACGCGCCCCTTGACGAGGAAGTCCTGCGCGCCCTCCTGTACCGACAGCACAGCGGTCCGCGGCTCGGAGGTGCCCGACAGGATGATGATCGCCGCGCGCGGAGCCGCCTCTTGGAGCCGCGTCAGCGTCTCGAGCCCGACGCTGTCGGGGAGGCCGAGGTCGAGGATCACGGCGTCCGTCGATTCCGACGCGACCACCTCGAGGGCGGAGGCGAGTGTGTCGGCGTGTCTGAGCGTCAGCCCGCTCTCAGCATCGCGCAGCAACTCGGCGATGAGCCGTGCGTCGCCGGGGTTGTCCTCCACGAGCACGAGGGAGCGGCCCGAAAGCAGTGAGTCCACCGTGAGCCCTCCGATCACGGTCGGCGGTCAGATCCGGATAGCGGGCGCCGCCCTCACGTCGCTCGCCTCCGCGGCGGGCGGAAGAGAACAAGCCGGTCACGCCTGCGCCGCTCCCAGTTCTTACCCAGACCCGCGGACGGTGTCGCCCGATGATGCTTCCGCCGACCGCCAGCCGGGAGCGGGAGAAGCGTCCCCGGCGGTTCCCAGCGTCGCGCCTCCGCGAGCGAACGCCTCCTCCGCGGGCAGCGGCCGTCCGATGGCGAACCCCTGCGCGTACGTGACGCCATAGTCCCCCAGAAGGCCGAGCGTCTGGGCGTCCTCGACCCACTCCCCCGTGGACGCGATGCCGAAGCCGCCGCACAGCTCGACCATGGCACGCACGATGTGCTGGTTCTTCGGGCTGGCCTTCATCTCCTTCACGAAGGCCCCGTCGATCTTGAGTCCGTCGATCGGCAGGTTGTTCAGGTAGTAGAAGGAGGAGAACCCCGAGCCGAAGTCGTCGAGCGTCACGCGGCAACCGATGTCCTTGAGCGCAACGATGAGCGCACGGGCCTTGTTCATGTCGAAGATGGCTACCGTCTCCGTGATCTCGACGCCGAGGCGTGCGGGATCGACACCCGAGCGACTCAGCTCCGCGTCGATGAGCGACACGATCCTCGAGTCGCTCAGGACCTTTCCCGAGAGGTTCACATCGAGGCGCAGCCGCGCATCGATGTTGTGCCCGGCCAGCAGCTCGATGGCGTGACGGACCATCCAGCGGTCGACTTGGTGGATGAGACCCACGCGCTCGGCGATCGGCAGGAACGAGTCGGGCGGGATGATCTCGCCGCCCTCGCCCTGCAGTCTGATGAGGAGCTCGTAGCGGTCCACTGAACTGTCGGACAGGTCGATGATGGGCTGCGCGTAGACCAGGAAGCGGTCCTCGGCAAGGGCGCGCTCGATGCGGGCCGACCACTCGAAGCGCGAACTCAGCTCGTCATCCCAGTCCTCGTCGGGACGGTAGAGACGGTAGCGGCCCCTATCCTCCTGTTTGGCCGCGTACGCCGCAGCGTCGGCGTGCGCCATCAGCTCCTCGGTAGTGCTCGCATGGTCCGGGAACAGGGAGATGCCGATGGACCCGGTCACATGCACGTGCTGTCCGGAGAAGAGGAACTCCTCCTTGCGGATCCTGGACAGCAGGCGCTCGGCCACGATGCAGGCTCCACCGGCATCGGCATCGTGAAGCAGGATCCCGAACTCATCGCCTCCGAGCCTGCACAGCTCGCTGTCCGCACGCAACTCACGGCTGAGGAGCCCGGCGAGATCGATGAGGACGTCGTCGCCCGCTCTGTGCCCGAACCGGTCGTTGACGTCCTTGAAGGCGTCCACATCGAGCCAAAGGAACGCGCCGCTGCGGCGGCTGCGGCGGCTGCGCTCGAGTGCGTGGTCGATCTCCTCCTCCACTCTGCGCCGGTTCATGAGACCGGTGAGAAAGTCGTGCTCGGCCAGGTAGACGAGCTGGGTCTCGTGGCGTTTGCGCTCGGTGATGTCGCGGGCGATCCACTGCACCGCGATGCCGCCGGCCGGCTCCGTCCCTGTCGCCGTCGCGCTGAGTTCGACGGGGACCGACCTGCCGGAGGTGTTCTCCATCTCGGTCTCAAAGGTCACGCTGCGGCCGCGCTCGGAGGGCATGCGCTCCTCGACGAGTTCGGAGCCGCTCTCGCGCACGATCTGGCTGTAGTGCATGCCGAGCAGCGCATCGTTCGGGTGGCCGGTGAGGGCGCTGGCCTGCGGGTTGGCGAAGACGATCGTGCCGTCGGACGTGAGACCGAAGACAGCATCGGCCATGTTGTTGATGAGCAACCGGTACTGCTCCTCTGAGGCGCGCTGGGCGTCTTGCGCGCGCTGCCGCCTGAGGACCTCCCGGCTCTGGCGGACGAGCGCCACGATCACGACCCCGAGTGTGAACACGCCGAAGATCGAGAGCGCGACCGCGAAGTAGAGCATGGAGTTCTGTCCCGCTCGGTAGATGGCGCGGGGAAAGCGGACCATGAGCACGGCCGCCGGGCTCCCCGCGGCGTCCGGCAGGACGATCGACCCCGTCATCGTGCTGGGACTGCTCGCCGCCGCCACCGTCCCGCTGGAGGACCCCGACGCGAACGCGCTGCGGACGGCCGCAGGCAGCGCCGGGACCTGCGTCGCGGTGTACAGCGTAACGTCGAGACCCGTCTGCTCGGCTATCGCGTCGACTTCCTCGGCATCGAGGAAGCGGCCGACGAGGATGACCCCGTTGGGCGGCTTGACGCCGGCGCTGTCGGTCACCGCGCGGGTGGTGAACAGCAGCAGACCCTCCGGCAGCGCGATGAGGCCCGCCGACGTCTGGCCGATCCGGCTCAGTTGCGCGTAGGAGGGTCGCGTCGCCAGAAGCGTCCGCAGGCTCCCCGGGAACGCCAGGGCTCTCCCGCTCTCGACATCGACTCCCCTTCCCTCGAGCACGCGACCATCCTCGGTGACGAGCGCCATCACGTTCAGGCGCAGCGCCTGGAGTGAGGACGGGTTCATGTTGGCGTCGGCGAAGCCGGGGTTTTGGCCGAGGAGAACGCGGTAGGCGTCGTCCCACGTCCCCCAGTCGTTGGCCACGCTCCCGAGGCCGTCCAGGCGCGCGGCGAGCGCCGCCTTGACTCGCACAACGTTCGCATTCGTCTCACGGACCTCGAGGGCGGAGAACGCCGTGTTCGAGATCGCCTGCACTGTGAAGAACAGGCCGAGGAGGAGAAGCAGCACCGCCGCGCAGACATTGCGTGCTCGCCGAGCGAGGAGGAAGTGCATGGCCGTCTCCCCAGTAGGCCGTGCTCGTATTCCACACGATTGTGCCCAAGAAGGGGCGGTTCCCGCAGGCCCCACTGGACGATGCCGCCCGCTGCTACCGTGACGCGGTGCCGCTTCCCGCGTTCCGCGCGTGCGCCGACATCGTGTGCGCGGCCGCAAGCGGCTCCGGCACCCGCCGGCGCCCGCTCGACCACGCGAGCGCGAGCGCGATGGCGCTGTCCAGGTCCACGAGATGCCCGGGCGAGACGTAGACGGGCTTCACCCCGGCCTTCAGCCTGATCGACGCGCCCTGCGCGCCCCACTCCTTGGTCAGCACGTAGAAGTCGCCCCGACGCGGGCCCGGGAGGTGGTCGATGGCGTGGAACGGCGTCTTGGGCACCCCGATCGTCGGCACGCCGAGCAGCACGCCGATGTGTGAGGCGAGCCCAAGGCCCCGCTCGTGAACGACGCCGTGCCCGTCGAGGAACACGAGGCCGGGAGTGACTTCGAGCGCCCGCAGCGCCTCGAGCGTGAGGCGCCCTTCGCGGAACGCAAGGTAGCCGGGAGCGTAGGCGTGGTCGGGCTCCCCTGCCACGACGGCGGACGCCACCACCCGGAAGCTCCGGTCCATCGCGACCGCCGTCGCCCATGCGCGCGAGCCGTCCTTCGAGTAGCCCACGTCTGCGCCGGCCGCCACGAGCGGCGCCCCCGGTCCGGTCGCCGGCAGCGGGCGCAGCACCACCTGGCCGGCAAGGCGCTCTTGGACCGCTGCGGCCTCAGACAGGGGGACGCGCCACGCATGCGCGAGATCCTGGCGGCCAGGCGCCATCCCGGCTCAGCCCTTCACGTTCCGGCGTTCACGGCCCGAGGAAGCGGTCGAACCACGCGAGCGCGAGATCCGCGGCCTGCGCGAGAGTCCCAGGCTCCTCGAACAGATGAGTCGCCCCCGGCACGATCTCCAGGCGCTTGTCGGCGGCGGGGATGAGAGCGAGCGCCTCCTCATTGAGCTCGATGACCTGGTAGTCGAGCCCGCCCACGATGAGCAGGACGGGCGCATGAAGGCTCCCGAGCGCGTCGCCCGCGAGGTCGGGACGCCCGCCCCGCGACACCACCGCGCGTACGGTCTCCGGCATGCCCACTGCGGCGACGATGGCTGCGGCGGCCCCCGTGCTGGCGCCGAAGAAGCCGAGCGGGACACCGGCGAGGCCAGGCCGGGCGAGCAGGTCGCGGGTCGCGGCCCTGAGCCGCTGCGCGAGCAGCTGGATGTCGAAGCGGTTCGCGTAGATCTCGTCCTCCTCCGGCGTGAGGAGGTCGAAGAGCAGCGTGCCGAACCGGCCGGAGCCGCGCAGCACGGATGCGACGAACCGGTTGCGGCTGCTGAGCCGGCTCGACCCCGATCCGTGAGCGAAGACGATGACCGCCCGCGCGCTCTCCGGGACCTCGAGGTCTCCGGGCAGGTCGACCCCGCCTGCCGGGATCAGGATCTCCTTGTTCATCGCGACCTCCCTGTCTCGACCGGGCGCTCCGCCCCGGTGCCGAGCATCTCGACGAGCCGCGCTGCATCGATCGGGGCGTGGCCGCCGGCGTCGTTGTTGAAGTACGCGTAGCAGTCGTGGCCGCCCTCGGCTTGGCCGCGCAGGAAGTCCGCCCACGGCTCGAGCGCGGGGGCATCGTAGGCGCCGTGACCGCTCGCGGTCCCGTGGAATCGCGCGTAGACGAACTCGGCCGTCGTCGTCAGGTTCACCGGCATCACGTCACTGCTCACGTGGACGTGCGCCGCGCCGAACTCACGGAGCACGGCGAATGTCCCGGCGCTGAGCCACGACTCGTTGCGGAACTCGACTGCGTGCCGCACGCGACCGGGCGGCAGCCGCTCCAGGAAGCGCCCCAGCAGCACGGTGTCGGCGGAGAGGTTGGGCGGAAGCTGCCAGAGGACCACGTCCAGCTTCTCATCGAGCAGCGACACCCGCCCAAGGAACGTCGCGAGCGCCTCGTCGACGTCGCCGAGACGCAGGAAGTGCGTCACGAGCCGGCTGCCCTTCACGGCGAACGCGAAACCGTCGGGCACGGCGTCTCGCCACGAGGCCACGGCGCACTCGGTCGGGAGGCGATAGAAGGTGGCATCGATCTCCACGGTGTCGAAGCGCGAACCGTAGAACCCAAGCCGGCGGGCGACGGGCAGCCGGTGCGGGTAGAAGACTCCCGCCCAGTGGTCGTAGGACCACCCGCTCGTTCCCACCCTGATCCGCCCGACGGCCATGCTCGCTCGCCACCCGACAACCGCGGCCGCACCGTTCCCGCCCACGGGTACATTCCCCCCAAGAAGGGAAGCCATGAGCGCTGCGCTTCATATCGGGCGGCGCCTCGCGTATCCGGTCGCCATGTTCGCTGACCGCGCGGACGCGGGACTCACGCTCGCCGCATGGATCGCCCCGCAGCCGGACCCCGACTCCGTCGTCTTCGCGCTGCCCCGCGGGGGCATCCCCGTCGGCCGCCCGCTCGCAGACGCGTTGGGGTGCGGATTGCGGCCTGCCCTCGTGCGGAAGCTGCCCATCCCCGACAACCCTGAGATGGGGTTCGGCGCCGTCGCCGTCGACGGGAGCGTCCAACTGAACCGGACGGTGATCGAGCTCTTCCGCATCTCCGAGCGGACCGTGCACGACACGGTCGCGCGGGTGCGCGCCGAGGTCGAGCGCCGTGGCGCGGTCTACCCGGGAGGCTGGCCTCTGCCCGACCTGACCGGCCGGCACGTCTGGCTCGTCGACGACGGTCTGGCTACCGGCCTTTCGATGCTCACCGCAGCCGACATGCTCCGGTCCCTCGGGTCCGCCTCATTGTCGATCGCCGTCCCGTGCTCGCCGGCGGACTCCCTCGCGAGGGTAAGCGGAGCAGCGGACACTCTCTGGTGTCTCGCCGTTCAGGATGGTCACCCGTTCGCCGTCGCCTCGTTCTACCGCGACTTCCACGACCTCGACGATGCTGAGGTGCGCGCGATCCTGAGGCGCTGACGCGAGCGGAAGCTGTGGCCACGCTGCAGGCGACGTCGGGTGCCGCCCCGAGCGCGCCGGTCTTCGGAGCGTCAGTGCCCCTCCCGGAGCGCGTCCCTGAACTTCTCTGCGAAGACGCGATGCTGGTCGGGCGTCAGGTCTTCGTCGTCGACGAACTCGAGCGCGCCGTTGGGGCACAACGCGGCGCAGTTCGGTGCTCCGGCGCAGGTGTCGCACTTGACGATGACCTTGCCCACGGAATCGTAGTGAACGTTGCCGAAGGGGCAGACCTGGACGCACAACTTGCAGCCCATGCACCGCTCCTGGTCGAGCTCCACCAGTCCGGGCACGGTCGCGCTCTGGTGCATGGCGCCGGTCGGACAGATCTTCACGCACGCCGCGTCACGGCACTGTCGACACATCATGGGGACCGAGAAGCGCGGCGAGCCCTCTTCGCTCTTCCACGTGAACGCGTGGACACGCGACGCGCCGGGCCGGCGGACGCCACCATGCGCGATCGCGCACGCGAGCTCGCACTTCTTGCACCCTGTGCACTTCTCAGGGTGGATCCTCAGCATCTTGGTCATGAGGCCTGTCCTTCGCTCGGAAGATGCCCGGCGCTTTCGCCCGGTGCGCGTGCCATCGGGATGTCATCAATGCTACTACCCACACGCGCGGTCCCGCCCCCTGAGGGCCCCAGGAGCGCGCTCGCCGGTGGTGCGCTGCCGCCGCATCGCGCGTGGACGGACGTGCGCGATGCGGCTTCCGCACAGGCCTCCTGGCCGCTATACTGTCGCGTTGCGCGCCCCTCACCGGGACGCCGGGTGCGGAGAGTTGGCCGAGTCGGCTGAAGGCGCTCGCCTGCTAAGCGAGTAACGGGCTTGAAGCCCGTTCGAGGGTTCGAATCCCTCACTCTCCGCCATTTGACATCTGACCTGCGCGGGTGGCAGGATACACAAGCCTTTGGCGCCCCTCGGGGCGCCGGCACGCGCCCTTAGCTCAGCGGATAGAGCGTCTGACTACGAATCAGAAGGCCGCAGGTTCGAATCCTGCAGGGCGCACCACACGATCGATCCACGAGACCGGAGGGCACGTTCCTCCGGTCTCGTGCTGTTCGCGGGCGCGGCGGACACGACCGGCGGACGGTCTACTCGCCCGTTCGGATGCGGAGCCGGCGCAGCGTCGACTCCCGCGGCGCACCCTCTCCGTCCCATCCGCGATGCGCGTAGTAGCGACGGAGCATCGGGGCCAGCGGCACGACCGAGCCGGGATCGACCGGGTCGGAAGGCTCGTGGAGCAACCTCCCCGGGAGCGTGTCATCCGCCGGCGTGACGCCCCGCTTGAGCCCGAGCATGCGCTCGAGCGTGAAGCCGCGCTCACCGGCCGCCCAGAAGCGCCCGAAACCGATCCGCTCCCCGGTGACGAGCTCCAGCGCGCGGATGTGCGGCACGAGCGGCATCGGAATGCCGAGCGCCGCCGGCGACCCGGAGCGCAGCAGCCTCAGCAGTGGCGCCGAGATGGCCAGCGCGCCTGCAGCGATGGCCCCGACCGGCCCGTCGGCGCCCCTGATGAGCGCAGATGGGAAGATCGCGTACGTCGTGAACAGACAGCTCCCCGCAGATGACACGGCTTCCATGAGGTCCTGGAACATGGCGGTCAGCGCGTGCTTGGATGCCTGCGACCTGCCGCCCATCCGCAGCGCGAGCCCCTCCAGAGCGACCACGTATCCGCCGTTGAGGTGGCATCCTCCGCGGTTCGAAGTCGCATACCCGAGCCCGTGTCCGATGGCGCGTCTCGGGTCGTACGCCGCGAGTTCGAGGCCCTTCACATGCATCGCGGCCTCCGCAGCGCCGTACTTCTCGGCAAGACGGCGGCTGCCGTCGGCGAGCTCGTTCCCGACACCGCGGCGGTAGGCGATGTCCTCGATGAGCGCGGCGATCGCGTCGGTGCCGCCGAAGGCGAAGGGGAACGGAGCGAGACCGCGCTCGGCCAGCTCCATCGCGAACGCTATCGTCCCGCCCGCGGTCATCGTGTCGAGCCCCAGGTCGTCGAGCTGGACGTTCCACGAGATGACCCGGTCGAGGTCGCTGTTGCCGATGTTCGCTCCCAGCAGGACGAGTGTCTCGAGTTCGGGACCTTTGACCGGATGCCCCTCGTGCTCGACGACCCGGCCGCACCTGATCGGGCAGCTGAGACAGCCGTCGTTGCGGAGCAGACGCGTCGCCGCCATGGTCTGCCCGGTCAGCCCCTCGACGCCCTCGAACCTCGTCTTCCTGCTGTTGCACGTGGGAACAATCCCAAGGCCTTGCATGCGCGGCAGGAACCCGCCCGTGCCATACGCAGGCAACGACTCGCCCGTCATCGGGTGGCCCTTGAGCGTTGCGCTCCACTTCTTCACGTGCGCGCGGAACTCTTCGGGGCGCGCGACGGGCACCTTCGCCGACCCGTGCGCCGCGATGCCTTTGAGGTTCTTGGAGCCGAGGACCGCACCGAGGCCGGTCCTGCCGGCTGCGCGCTCCCCCGAGACGAGGCAGGCGAACCGGACCAGGTTCTCCCCGGCGGGGCCGATGACGAGGGCAGCCGCGCGCTCCCCGGTAGCCGAGACCAGCGCTTCTTGGGCCTTGGCGGTCCCGAGCCCCCAGACCCCGGCGGCGTCCCGGAACGTCACGCGCCCCTCGTCTGCGATCTCGAGCCACACCGGCGAGGACGCTGCGCCGGTGATGATGACCGCATCGACCCCCGCCTTCTTGAGGTAGGTTCCGAACGGTCCGCCGCAATTGGATGAAGCCACGAGCCCTGTCAGCGGCGACACCGCGCTCACGTTGAACCTCGCCGTGCTCGGAGCGCCGGACCCGGTGAGAGGGCCGGTCGAGATCACGACCACGTTGTCGGAGCCGAGCGGGTCGCACCCATCCGGCAGCACATCGAGCAGGATCCGCGCGGCCATCGCCTTCCCGCCGAGCGTGGAGCGCCGGTCGTCGTCGGTCCACGGGTGCTCGGCGATCTCCCGCGAAGCGAGATCGACGCGCAGGACGCGTCCCATGTACCCGCCGAGGGAAGTGCTCACATCGCCCCCTCGAGGATGCGCAGGATGTCGTGCACGTCTGCGTCCCTGGTGTTGAACACGATCGAGCCGTCGTCGATCGCGGCCTTCGCGATGTCAGGAAGCTGACCTGCGGTGACGCCGCACTCGGAGAGGGTCACCGGCTGCCCCGCGTTCTCATGCAGCCACGAGAGCAGCTCGCGCACCGCCGTGACGGCCGCCGCCGGCCGCTCCGAAGCGGGAGTTGCCGCGTAGGCTTCCGCGCCCGCGAGGTGCAGCAGCAGCTCTCCATAGCGCTCCCCGGCGCAGTCGAGGTTGAATGCCATCCCGTGTGGCAGCAGCACCGCCATCGCGTCGCCGTGCGGGACGCCCGCCACGCCGCCGCACGCGTGTCCCATCGCATGGACGATGCCGACCATCGAGTTGCTGAACGACACGCCGGCGAGCAACGCTGCGTTGGCCATTGCGAGGCGGGCGCGCATGTCGCGACCCTCGAGCACGGCCATGGGGAGGTAGACACGGACGAGGTCGATCGCCGCCCGGGCGTAGGCATCCGAGAGCGGGTTCGCCTGCCGGCACGAGAACGCCTCGACCGCGTGCGTGAGTGCGTCCATTCCCGTGGAGCCCGTGAGGCGCGGCGGCAGACCCATCGTCATGCGCGGGTCGAGCACCGCGACGTCAGGCACCAGGTCGAGGGACGCGAAGGCCATCTTCACGTGCCGCTCGGTGTCCTTGATCACAGCCGCCCCCGTGACCTCGCTGCCGGTCCCGGCGGTCGTCGGAACGGCCACGAACGGAGTCATGAAGCGGCCCACGAGCCGGTCCGAACCGCGCAGGTCCATGAGATCGGCGGCCCCGGTCGAGAGCACGATCCGGGCGCCTTTCGCAGTGTCGAGCACGCTGCCACCGCCGACCGCGACGATGCTGTCGCAGCGGTTGTCCCCGAACGCTCGCGCCACTTCGTTCACGACGGTCACCGAAGAATCGACGGGCACGTCGTCATACAGCGCGCCCACCTCGATGGCGCCGTCCGCGAGCGCGGAGAGCACGACATCGACGAGCCCGAGTCCGCGGAGTTGCGAATTCGTGATCACGAGCGCTCGCGAGCAGCGCAGGTTGCGCAGCTCGTACGGTATGTTCTCGATCGCGCGGTCGCCGGACAGCACCTTCGCGGTGTTGGCGAACTCGTAGTAGGCGGGGATCACGAGGCGGCTCCCTTCTCACTCAGCGAGGCGCTCCTGCGGAGCAGCCCCACGTAGGCACGCAGATGACCGGCCTCGCGCATGGCGGGCCGAGGCAGGATGCGACGGTTCATGATGTCGGGGAAGAGGTATCCCTCCACGACGTGCAGGCACCGGACGAGCGACAGACCGAGCGCGACGTCACCCGCGAGCGTCGCGCGATGCTCCACGAACGCACCCGTGACGCTCTTCAGTCCGATGAGCACCGGTACCGCCGCGTCCACGTTCTTGAACGTGACGAGAAGCGTCGAGGGCCCCGGGTCGGCGCCTCCGAGCGCCTCGAGCGCGCCGCCGCGCTTGCGCACGGTCGTACGCGGACCACGTGGGGCGATCGCGAGCGTGACGGTCGTTCCATCCGGCCACGACGTGACCTCTGAGCGTACGCGCGAGTCGAGCCGAGCACAGGTGACGAGCCCTCGCCCGAGCACCCAGAACACGACGGTGGAGAGGAGCTGCTTCGCGCCTCGCAGAGCTCCCGGCCCAACGCGTACGTCCCTCTGCATCGCGCCTCCTCGTCGCCGCGGTGCGGCGTCGGCGAAATGGTACACCGCGAGCGGGCGCACGCAGGGGCGTGGACGATTCGGGGACATTCCTGGCATGTCCGGAGAACATCATCGGCAATCGCTGCACACGGGGCACGCGGGAGTCCCGCCGATGCCCGCCCACGGGTCCGGCCGCGGAGCGCCCGCGCCGCACGAGGGCCACGACATGCGGCCGGGCCGGAGCACGGACCGCCACCAGGGCCACCACATCGAGGACTTCCGCCGGAGGTTCTTCGTCTGCTTGGCGCTGACCGTCCCCGTCATCGCGATGTCTCCAGGACTACCGCTCGTCCCTGGCGGACGGATCGTGTCATTCCCGGGGGCGGACTGGGTCCTTCTCGCCCTCTCGGCCTCTCTCTACGCATACGGCGGACTGCCGTTCCTGAAGGGACTCGTTCGAGAGCTCCGGGACCACGCACCGGGCATGATGACGCTCGTCGCCGTGGCGATCTCAGTCGCGTTCACATACAGCGCGGCGACCGTCTTGGGACTCGTCGGCATGCCGTTCTTCTGGGAGTTGGCGACACTGATCGACGTCATGCTCCTCGGGCACTGGATCGAGATGCGGTCGGTCGGCGCTGCGTCAGCGGCGGTCGAATCACTCGCGCAACTCGTACCGTCGCAAGCTCATCGCAAGCGTGGCGAGGACTACGAGGATGTCCCGACGAGTTCCCTGCACACCGGCGACATCGTGCTCATCCGGCCGGGCGAGAAGGTCCCGGCGGACGGGGTGGTGATGCTCGGCGCCTCCTCGCTCGACGAGTCGCTCCTCACCGGGGAATCTCGGCCGGTGGCGAAGGGCCCCGGGGACGAGGTCATCGGCGGGTCGCTCAACGGAACCGGAGCGCTGACAGCGTCGGTGGCGCGCGTGGGGTCGGACTCGTTCCTCGCGCAGATCGCCGAGCTCGTTCGCGAGGCGCAGACGTCGAAGTCCCGGACACAGGATCTGGCCGACCGGGCAGCGGTGTGGCTCACCGTAGCCGCGCTCGGAGGTGGCGCGCTGACGTTGGGCGCCTGGCTGGCGGCAGGCCGCCCGCTCGCGTACGCGGTGGAGCGCGCGGTCACGGTGATGGTCATCGCGTGCCCACACGCACTCGGGCTCGCCATCCCGCTCGTTGTCGCCATCTCGACCACGCTCGGAGCGCGCAACGGCCTGTTCGTGCGCAACCGCATGGCCTTCGAGAATGCGCGCAAGGTCGACCTCGTCGTCTTCGACAAGACCGGAACGCTCACAGAAGGCCACTTCGGGGTGCGCGACGTCGTGACACTCGCGGAGCAGGATCGGACAGCGGTCCTCGGACTCGCCGCATCGGTCGAGCAGTTGTCCGAGCATCCGATTGCCCGGGCCATCGCTGGCGCGGCGCGGCCCCGTCCGAACGTGATGCAGTTCGCGGCGATGCCCGGAACGGGTGCCCGCGCGACGGTGGACGGCCGCACCGTCGCCGTCGTGAGCCCCCGCTACCTCGAAGCCGCCGACACGCCCGTACCCGCGGAGTTCGCGGAACTCGCCGCTCGGGGACGCACGGTGGTCGCGGTGCTCCTCGACGAGCGACCGATCGGGCTCATCGCGCTGGCCGATGCCGTGCGGGACGGCGCGGCGGACGCGATGGCGCGGCTTCGCGCGCTGGGCGTCGAGCCCGTGATGCTCACGGGCGACAGCGAACAAGCTGCAGCGGATGTTGCCGCCACTCTGGGCATCCACCGGTACTTCGCAGGGGTGACCCCCGCGGGGAAGGCCGACATCATCACGCGACTCCGCTCGGAAGGACACACCGTCGCGATGGTGGGTGACGGCGTGAACGACGCCCCGTCGCTGGCAGCCGCGGACGTCGGGCTCGCTATCGGCGCCGGGACCGATGTTGCGGTAGCGACCGCCGACGTCGTGCTGCTTCGCGACGATCCCTCAGATGCCGCCACGGTGATCGCGCTGGCCCGCACCACCTACCGCAAGATGAGGCAGAACCTCGCGTGGGCGACAGCGTACAACGTGATCGCGATACCGCTGGCCGCCGGCGTTCTGGCCGCGCTCGGGATCGTGCTCGCGCCCGCAGTCGGGGGTGCGCTCATGGCCGCCTCGACCGTCGTTGTCGCGGTCAACGCCCGCCTCCTGCGGCTCCCCGAACCCTGATCCGGCTCCGGTGGCGCCGGTAGAGGCGAGTGCGGGTGATGCGGCGGCGAGCGCCAGAACGGCGACGACCGCGAGCATGATGGTCTTCCTCATCTCAGTTCCTCCTCGTGCCGGCACCCCGACTTCATCCTGACTTCTTCAGTCATGATTCGCACCGGGCGGGCCAACGAACGGCATCGCCGTGGCATCCGCGAGCGGGCGGCCCGGCCTCGTGGACACATTCCCGCAAGCGTGCGCATACTGCCTGGAGGGCTGGGCGAGGGCGAGCGGGGGTTCGCGCATGCGGACGGTCATCGGAGTGATGGGCTCGGGGGAAGACGGCGACGCCACTCTCCGCGCGCTGGCCTACGACCTCGGTGCGGCGATCGCGACCCAGGGCTGGGTGCTTCTCAACGGCGGGCGCGCCGCGGGCGTCATGGACGCCTCTGCGCACGGTGCGGTGGACGCGGGCGGGCTTGTCGTCGGCGTGTTGCCCGACGACGACCTGCGTCACGCCTCGCCCCACCTCTCGATCGCGATCAGGACCGGCATGGGAGACGCGCGCAACGCCGTGAACGTGCTCTCGTCCGACGTAGTGATCGCCATGCGCGGTGGGGCCGGGACGCTCTCGGAGATCGCGCTCGCGCTCAAGGCGGACAAGCAGGTGGTGGCTCTCGCCTTCGATCCGGGAAGCGGCTTCGCCGCATGGGAGGCCCGCGGGAGGCTCCTGCGCACGTCGACGGTCGACGACACGATCGCAGCCGTGAAGACGGCGCTCGCCGGCGGCGCGAGGGAGCGGGAGCGATGACCGCACGGCTCGACGGCAAGGTCGTCGTGATCACGGGCTCGACTCGTGGCATCGGTCGCGCCATCGCGCTCGCGTGCGGACGCGAGCGCGCGACCGTGGTGGTCAACGGCCGTACTGAGGGCGCGGTCCGCGCAAGCCTCGCGGATGTCCGGGCCACCGGGGCGACCGTCACCGGCGTGGCGGGAAGCGTCGCCGAACCCGATGACGTGCAGCGTCTCTTCGACCATGCGATCGCCGAGCACGGGCGCATCGACGTGTGGTTCAACAACGCGGGTCTCTCGGGTGGATTCCGCCCGCTCGACGAGTTCGGCACCGACGAGATCCTGGACATCGTCGACGTGAACATCGGCGGCGTCATGCTCGGCTGCAGGGTCGCCGTGCCCTACCTTCGCGAACACGGCGGCATCATCGTGAACCTGTGCGGGCGCGGCAGCCGGAGCGAGGTGGCGGAATTCGGTGCCGCCTACGCCGCGACCAAGGCGGCGATCGCGAGTCTCACCCGTTCCGTAGCCGCGGAGAACCGCGATGCGACCCGTCTCACCATCTGCGGCCTGCTGCCCGGGATGGTCCCCACCGACTTCTACGACAAGATGCAGGTCTCGCCGAAGCTCGCCGACAAGGTCGACAACGTCTTCGTCGCACTCGATGCGTTCGGGGCGGAACTCGACGAGGTCGGTGCCCTCGCAGTGAAGCTCGCGGCTCAGACTCCCGGAGAGGCCACCGGGGCGATCCACAGCATCATCACGCGACCGCGCGCGATGCGCGGCGTCTTCAGGCTGATGCGAGCACGCATGTCGGGGCGAATGAAGCAGCTGTAAGGGGGCAGACGATGGGTGGAGGCGAGGACCGGGGCGACGGACTCTGGGACGACGCGTGGTCGAAGCGGGCCCGTCCCGAGGAGTCCGTGCGGCACCGCGAGCCCTGGACGCCGGATCCGCGGCGGGCGGCGGAGCCAGCGCCACGCGGGCGCCGCAGTGCCCGGACCGACGCCCGGCACAGCGCTCCCGCTCCCCGCGATTCCGCTCGCGCGGGCGCCCGGGCTCTGGCCCCGCGCGATTCGATCGTGGGCGGGCATCGGCGTTCGCCCGGGCGCGGTGGGCGCGGTGGGCGCGCGACGATCGCACTCGTGGCGATGCTGGCGGTACTGGGCGGTTCCGCGTTCGCCTGGTGGTTCGCCACCCGCCCGGCCTCCGCGCTCGTGACGGCGACGCCTGCGGATGCCGTCATCTCGATCCAAGGGCACGGCACGCGTGCCGGCCGCTTCGCTCTCACCGAACTCGAGCCCGGCGCCCTGACGGTCACCGTGACGCGGAGCGGGTTCGAGACCGCGACCGTGACGCTCGACGTGCAGCGCGGGAAGCGTGCCACGCGGGCCGTCGCACTCGTCGCCCGCTCGTTCAAGGTCAAGTTCACAACGCGTCCGACCGGTGCTTCGGTCACCCTCACCCGCGCAGATGGGACTTCGCAGGAGGGCACGACACCCTGTTCCATCACAACGTCGGCCGGCCCCGTCACCGTCGCCATCACCAAGTCGGGATGCAACCCGTTCGCCCAGAACGTCTACATCGAGGCGAAGCGCACCGTCGACGTGCTGCTCGACCCGAAGGGCCAGCTCGTTCACGCGCTCGGCTCGCTGACCGCCAAGGGCGCGCCCAAGTCCGTCGCGGTCACGCCGAACGGCCGCGAGGCGTGGGCGGCGATCCTCAACGGACCACCCTCGATCGAGATCTACGACCTCACCGCGATGAAGAAGGTCGGCGGCATCGACTTGGGCAAGCACGGTGCCGTCGAGGTGATCTTCAACCGTGCGGGCACGCTCGCGTACGCGAGCCAGATGGAGACCGCGAAGGTCTTCGAGATCGACACGACGACGCGGAAGGTCACACGAAGCTTCAAGACGAAGTCGTCGTGGACGAAGGTCGTCGCGCTCTCGCCCGATGAGAAGACCCTCTACGCCGCGAACTGGTCGGGCAACGACGTGAGCGTCATCTCGCTCGAGACCGGCAAGCTCGTGAGACGTGTCCCCGTGGCGCGCACGCCGCGCGGGCTGTGGCCCACCGCCGACGGCCGGTACCTCTTCGTCGCGGGCTTCGATTCGGGCGACCTGGAGCGCATCGACCTCGAGACGTGGAAGGTCAGGAAGGTCTTCCACAGCGGGGGCGCGATGCGTCACCTCGTCGCCGACGAGAAGACAGGCATCCTCTACGCCTCCGACATGGCCAAGGACGTCGTATGGGCGTGCGATATGAAGACGCTCAAGGTGACGAAGTTCTGCAACACCGACGAGAAGCCCAACACCATCGAACTATCCCCGGACGGCCGCATCCTGTTCATCTCGAATCGCGGCGAGAACAACCCCGTCTCCTACTACGTCCCGGGATACGAGTGGGGCACGATCCTGCTCATCTCGACCAGGGACGCCAAACCGCTGGACGCGATCGTCGGCGGCAACCAGTGCACGGCGCTGGACGTCTCCGCCGACGGGAAGATGCTCGTCTTCTCTGACTTCCTCGACGATCGCCTGCGCGTCTATGCCGTTCCCGACTACCCAACGCTCGCCGCCGGGAAGGGCGGCCGGTACGCGGCCCATTTCGCGGACCTCAAGAAGGGCCGGCCCTGACGATTCGAGCCGAGGCGCATGAGGGAAGCGCGTGAGCGAGGCGCGCGCACGGGGGTGCGCGTCGACGCGCGGATCGGAGTCCTGTGGCTCAAGTCGGCAGCGGCGCGTGCCGATATCAGGAGTAGACAAAGCCTCTCGGCGCTCGCAGCGCAAGGAGGGCCGGCCGCCCCGAAGAGGGCGGCCGGTCTGTTTCTGTGCGCTATCCTTGCCGCCATGCGGATCATCGACGTCCACACGCACATCTGGCCCGACGCGCTCGCGTCCCACGCTGTCTCCTCGGTCGGCGCGCAGGGACACATCGCGCCCCACTACGACGGCACGGCTGCGGGCCTCAGGGCCTCGATGGACCGGGCGGGTATCGACCTCAGCGTCGTCCTCCCCGTCGCCACGAAGGCGAGTCAGGTGCGCACCATCAACGACTTCTCGGCCTCGCTGGTAAGTGACCCGCGGATCGTCCCGTTCGGCGCGATGCATCCGGACCTCGAGGAGCCCGCCGCCGAGCTCGCGCGCATCAAGGAACTGGGCATTCGCGGCTTCAAGATGCATCCCGAATACCAGACGTTCGAACTCGACGAACCCCGGATGACGCCGATCTACGAGGCAGCGATCGAGCTCGGGCTCACGATCTTCTTCCATTCGGGCGGCGACGTCGCCTTCACGAGCGTCCGCGGGACCCCCGAGGCGTTCGTCGAGCTCATCGAGCGCTACCCGGGCCTGCATGCCGTGCTGGCGCACATGGGCGGCTTTCGCCAATGGCACGCCGTCACAGGGAGATTGGCCGGCCGCGATGTCTTGTTCGACACCGCCTACACGCTCGGCCATCTGTCTGACGACGAGTTCGTCTCGCTCGTGCGCGAGCACGGAGTGGACCGCGTGATGTTCGGCACCGACGGGCCTTGGACCGACCCCGACACGCAACTCGCGCACCTGCGCCGGCTGCCCTTCGCCCCCGCGGAGCTGAACGCGATCCTTGGGGGGAACGCGGAGCGCTTCCTGTCCCGCTGAGCCGCGCCCGCCGCGCGCTACATGGACCAGGAGCCGGCGGCTCCCGACGGGTCTATCGAGATCGTGAACGGCGAGCCACCCGGCGTGTTCACGGGCGTCCCGTCCTCCTTGATCCAGTAGAAGTTGTAGCCGTAGATCGAGACCTTCACGTTCTCGCCGGGCGACGCCTGCTCCACGATCTTGCGCACGGCAGCAGCCCCAGCGGTCTCGCCCGTGCCGCTCGGGTCGGCCAGGAGCGCGCCCTCCCCGATCGCAGCGTCCTGCCAGAAGAGCTTGGCGGGATCAGGCGTCGCCGGGTAGTGGTACTGTTCGTAGGCCTTGCCGTCTCCGCGCACCTCGAAGAGGCAGATCCGGTCGCCGGCTTCGGCCTGGAGCGTGTACGAGACGAGCGTCGCCTTGCCAGCGGACACGTCGGTGACCTCGCGACCCTGTTCCTTCGTGTTGTTCTCGACGTACGTCAGCGCCTTCGGGATCGCTGCGTACGCAGCCTTCTCGTGCACGCCGTCGCCCGGGATCGCCGCATAGGGATCGACTTTCGTCGGCTGCGCGGGAACCTCCGGCGCGCCACCGCTCGGCTTTGGGGACGTGCCGCCTGCGCTGCTGCATCCGACGATGGACACCGCGAGCGTGAGTGCCAGGAGTGCGAGCGCCAACCGCTTCATGGATTCTCCGATCCGACTAGCCTGCTGTGATGACGTCCGTCCCCATATACGGCCGGAGCGCCTCGGGCACCGTGACCGAGCCGTCCGCGTTCTGGTAGTTCTCGATGATCGCCGCCACCGTGCGACCCACCGCGAGCCCGCTGCCGTTCAGGGTGTGCGCGAAACGCGAGCCCTTGAAGCTGGCGGGATCGCGGTACTTGATCGACGCGCGCCGCGCCTGGAAGTCCCAGCAGTTGCTGCACGACGAGATCTCCTTGTAGCCGTTGTAGCTCGGCATCCAGACCTCGATGTCGTACGTCTTCGCCGCGCTGAAGCCGATGTCGCCCGTGCAGAGCGTGATGATGCGATACGGCAGGCCGAGCAGCTCGAGCATCAGCGAGGCTTCCACGACCATGGATTCGAGTTCGTCCATAGAGGTCTCGGGCGTCGCGAACTTCACGAGCTCGACCTTGTCGAACTGGTGCACGCGGATCATGCCGCGAGTGTCGCGGCCGGCGGAGCCCGCCTCCTCGCGGAAACACGGCGTGAACGCCGTGTAGTGCAGCGGGAGATCGTCTGCCTCAAGGACCTCGTCGCGGTGGATGTTCGTGAGCACGACCTCGGCGGTCGGGATGAGGTAGAGCCCTTCGGTGACGGTCTTGAAGAGATCGTCCTCGAACTTCGGCAGCTGGCCTGTGCCGGTGAGCGACTCCGTGTTCGCGAGCAGCGGCGGCCACCATTCCTTGTAGCCGCGGGACGTGTGCGTGTCGAGGAAGAAGTTGATCACGGCACGCTCGAGACGGGCGCCCAGGCCGCCCATCAACACGAATCGCGACTTCGCCAGCTTCACGCCACGTTCGAAGTCGATGATGCCGAGCGCAGGTCCGAGGTCCCAGTGCGCCTGCGCCTCGAAGTCGAAGGTGCGCGGTGTGCCCCAGCGGCGGACCTCGACGTTGTCGGTCTCGTCGACGCCGACCGGCACAGACGGGTGCGGGAGGTTGGGCGCGGTCATGAGCAGGTCGCGCGTGTCGGCTTCGACCTTCTCGAGGAGTCCGGCGTCTTCGGCCAACTCCTCGTTGATGGCACGGACTTCGTCCTTCGAGGCAGCCGCCTCGTCGGCCTTGCCGGCCTTCATGAGCTCGCCGATGGCCTTGGAAAGCTCGTTGCGGCGGCCCTGGAGCGCCTCGGTGCGCCCGATCAGGCGGCGACGCTCCTCATCGAGTGCGAGGAACGCGTCGAGGTCCCACGACGAGCCGCGCTCGCCCATCGCGCGACGGACGGTGTCGGCGTTCTCACGGACGAATCGCGCGTCGAGCATCGCATCCCCTCACGGTCATCTGCGGCCACGGAATCTTGCCGCCGAGTATAGCGCGAGGCGCGACGGACACCGCGATGGCGGACCGGGCAAAGGCCTAGCCGAGCGGCTCGATCTCCGACGCGCACGCTGAGCACTTCACGGCGGCCTTCGGGACCTCGGTCAGGCAGAAGGGGCACGGGCGAGTCGTCACTTCGGCCTTCATGGGCTTGTTCCGAAGGCGGTTGATGGCCCGGACCATGAGGAAGACGGAGAAGGCGATGAGGACGAAGGTCACGATCGCGTTGATGAAGGTTCCATAGGCGAGTGTCGTGGCACCGGCCGCCTTCGCCGCGGCGAGCGTCGCATACGGCCCGGGCGTCTTGCCGTCGCTCAACACGAAGTACAGGTTCGCGAAGTCGACGCGCCCCGTCAGCAGCGAGACCAAAGGCATGATCACGTCGTCCACGAGCGACTTCACAATGGCGCCGAACGCAGCACCGATGATCACGCCGACGGCGAGGTCGATCGCGTCACCCTTGATCGCGAACTCCTTGAACTCCTTGAACATCACGCTCCTCCTTCCGGATCGTCACGTCCAATCTTCCCACAGCAGCCGCATGCCGACGCGTGCCGCGCGGCCCGCGCGCGCTAAGATGCGCGCATGTACATCCCTGTGGAACAGCCCGAATACGCCCTCACGAGCGTCGGCCTCGACTCGGTCACGCTCGCGAGCCGCCCCGGCTTGGCCGTGACCGCCCTCGCAGGACGCGACAGCATAGCGGCCGCGGCGCTCGCCGTGCGCGAACGCGGGATCACCACGCTCCTGCCCGTCTCGGTTGCGACCGGCACGGAGTACGGCGACGAGCGCGAACTGGCACACGCCGCCGAACGGCTCGCCGCGCTGCTCCATGACGAGGCGGAGGTGCTGCCGCACATCCGCATCGGGTCCCCGCGCATGTGGGCGGCGCTGAACGGGCGCTTCTCCACGGTCGTCCGCGAGCGCTTCCACGTCAGCTCGCCCTGCTTGGCGTGTCACCTCTACGTCCACCTTGCCCGCGTGCCCTTGGCGAAGCTGCTGGGCGACGTGCCGGTCGTCACCGGCGAGCGCGAGTCGCACGGATGCCGCGTCAAGCTCTCCCAGACCGCGCTCGGCATCGACGCCGAGATCCGGGTTCTCTCCCGCGCCGGCATCGAGCTCCTCGCGCCGATCCGCCGCATCCGTGACGGCGAAGAGATCGGGGCGATCGTCGGGGACTCCTGGGCGCAGGGCGCCAAGCAGCTGGGCTGCGTCCACTCCGGCAACTACGCGACGCTCGACGGGACGGTCACCTACGACGAACTCGCCTACGCGCGCTACCTCCACGGCTTCTTCGAGCCGGCGGGCGTCGCGATCGTCGAGGCGTGGCGCGAGACGGCGGAACCGAACTACGAGGCGGTCGTCCGTACGGTGCTGGCGGGACCGGACGCCGCCTGAGCTGCCCGGCAGCACGGCACTCCGTCCCTGGCAGCACCGCTCGACGCCCCTGCGGTACCGCTCCGCGACCGGCAGGTTCCGCCTGGCGGTCGAATATCGCCGAACCGTTACGTGGCGCGGCAGTCAGGGGACTTCCCGTGGTGGTGAGGGAGGTGGAACCCGATGCAGCAGACCGTCGAGCTCGGCGCGGTTGTCACATGCACCGCGACCGAATGCTCGTTCAACCTGAGTGAAGGTTGACTCGCACCGGGGGTCGCCGTTGGCGACGTACACCCGCGTTGTGATACCTACACGCGAGGCCCCGCTGATCGTTCCGCCCTCGAGGCGGACGTAGTGAGCTGCCGCGCCGCGGCATGCCTCTACAACGCCGGCACTCAGTGCACGGCGAGCGGGATCACGGTAGGGACGCACTCGACCCACGCGGATTGCCTCACCTTCCGTCCGCGCTGACCCCACAGCGGACGGATGAAGGCGCGGACCCCTCCCCCCGGCCGTCCGCGCCTTCTCAATGTCCGGGATCCGACGGGATCACTTCTCGCAAACTAGTTCGACAATCATCGAACTAGTTGCTACACTTCGGTTCATCGCCGTCTGAAACGGATGGAAGAGGACCGATGCCCGACGTAGCGTGCGCCCCCGAACCGCTGACACAGCCTGCGCCCGAGGCGCCTTGTTGAGGGCCGCGCACCTTGCCGGGCAGCAAGGTCGCACGTCCGAGACTGGACCAGCCCTTCGTCACGGGAGCCATCGACACCCCGACGGGACAGGTTCCCGTCGTCTCCTCCGTACTGAGCTGGGCCGACCGCGTCGGCGGCTACAAGGTCCGCTGGGGTTTCGGACGCTACACCTACACGGTGGACCCGGGCCTCTATGCCGTCGGGACGCCTGACGACCGCTCTCCGGTCCTCGTGTCCGCCAACTACAAGCTCAGCTTCGATGCGTTGCGCCGCGAACTCGGCCGGCGCAGCGCGTGGATCCTCGCGCTCGACACCCGCGGCATCAACGTGTGGTGTGCCGCGGGCAAGGGCACCTTCGGGACTGACGAGGTCGTCCACCGCGTCGAGAGCGCCGACCTCCCGCTCACCGTCTCCCACAACGTCATCGTGCTGCCGCAGCTCGGCGCACCAGGCGTGAACGGCCCCGAGGTCCGGCGCCGCACGCGGTTCCGCGTCGTGTACGGCCCCGTGCGGGCGGCTGACGTGCCGGCCTTCCTCGACGCGGGGATGCGCGCGACCGCGGAGATGCGGCGCGTACGGTTCACGCTGCGCGACCGCCTCGTCCTTGTGCCCGTCGAGATCGCCAACGAGCTCAAGATCGCGGCGATCGCGACCACGGTCGTGGCGCTCGTCGGTGGCGTCGGGAGCGGCTGGTACTCACTTGCCCGAGCCGCGGACCGCGGGCTCATCGGGCTCGCCGCGGTGCTGGGCGCTCTCTTCGCCGGAACGGTGCTCACCCCGCTCCTGCTTCCGTGGGTCCCGGGGCGGATGTTCTCGACGAAGGGCGCGATCGTCGGAGCGGTCGCCGCTGCGGCACTGTTCGCGAAGGCGGCGCTTTCCGGTGTGGCTTCGTCGCCCGTCACTCTCGCAGCCGCGGCGCTCTTCGTGATCGCGGGTTCGTCGTTCGGAGCCATGAACTTCACCGGCACGTCGACCTACACGTCACTGCACGGAGTCGAGAAGGAGATGCGGCTGGTCATGCCGTGGCAGGCTCTCGGCGCCGCCGTTGCCTCGGTGCTCTGGATCGCGGGAGGGTGGTACTAGCCATGGCTGAGCTCAGATACCTTGAGGACGTCGTCACCCTCGAGTTCGACGTCGAGAAGTGCACCGGGTGCCAGATGTGCGTCATGGTCTGTCCGCATGCGGTGTTCGAGATGGATGGCAACCGGGCGAAGATGGTCGACCGCGGCGCCTGCATGGAATGCGGCGCATGCCAGCGCAACTGCGCGTTCGACGCGATCCACGTGAGCTCCGGCGTCGGATGCGCGTCGGCCATCATCGCGTCGTACTTCAATCGCGGCGAACTCGCGTGCGGACCGTCCGACGGGTCGGGCGGGTCGTGCGGCGGGAGCACCGGGGGCTCCGGCACCTGCTGCTGACCCACGCCCGCGGCGACCGCACGGCGTGGAGGGTAGACTCCTTTCGGCTCGGCGGACGATCGGGAGGGTCTCATGGACGCGATCCAGGCCATCATGACGCGGCGCAGCGTGCGCCAGTTCACCGACGAACCGGTCACGGACGAACAACTCGATCGTGTGCTGCGCGCCGCCATGGCGGCGCCGTCGGCCTCCAACGGCCAGTCTTGGCGCTTCGTGGTCGTCCGCGAGCGCGAGCGCCTCGAGCGGCTCGCGAGGGCGACAGTCTTCGCTGCGCCCATGGGCCGCGCGCCGGTGGGCATCGTGGTCTGCGCGGACCGGCTCACGCTCAAGTACCCCGGATTCTGGGTGATCGACTGCTCGGCGGCGATCGAGAACCTGCTGCTGGCCGCACATGCTGAGGGCCTCGGAGGCGTCTGGATCGGGGTGCATCCGATCGCGCCGTTCCGCGCGGCCGTCCGCCGGACGATCGAGGCGCCGCGCACCGTGGTGCCGCACTCGATGATCGCGCTGGGGCATCCCGCTGCGGTGCCGCCCCCTGTCGACCGCTACGACGCGGGATTCGTGCACGCCGAGAAGTGGTAGCGAGCGCGTTGCGGCGCTGGCTCGCGTCGCCGCCTGCCGCGCAGAGCGACGCGCCGCCGGCGCGAGCGAACTGCGCCGAAACCGCCGGGGCCGGGCGGAAGACCGGGCGCGACGGGAGGAAGCTAGCTCACCCGCGGATACGAGCCGATGACCTTGACCTCGCGCAGCTTGAGCCGGAGGCATTCCAGGGCGAGCGCCACCGCCGGGTCCTCGACGTGGCCGGCGAGGTCGACGAAGAACATGTACTGGCCAAGCTGCTTCTTGGTGGGGCGGCTCTGGAGCTTCGTCAGGTCGACCTGGCCGTACGCGAACTCCGACAGGATCATGAGCAGCGCGCCCGGCTTGTTGCGCTGGATGAAGAGCGCGAGCGAGGTCTTGTCGTGCCCGGTGCGCTCGCCGATGCCGCGCCCGATGACGACGAAGCGCGTCTGGTTCCCCTCGAAGTCTTCGATGGCGGCCGCGAGCACTTCTCCGCCGTAGAGTCTGGCCGCGAGTTCCGTGCCGATGGCGGCCACACCAGGCTCTGCGACGGCGCGCTGAACGGCCTCGGCCGTGGAGTTCGCCGCGACCGTGGGCCTGCCCGGCAGATGCTTCGCGACCCACGCCCGACACTGGCCGGTCGCCTCCGGCTTGCTGACGATCGCGGTGACGTCCGCGAGCGTCGTCCCCGGGGCCACGACGAGCGCGTGGTGGATGTCGCGCACGAGCTCACTCGTCACGTGCAGTTCGTGGTCGAAAGCGAGCGCGTCGAGCGTTTCGTTGACCGACCCCTCGACCGAGTTCTCGATGGGGACCACACCGGACTCGCAATCGCCCGAGGTCACCGCCGCGAACACTTCACCGATGGTGGCGAACGGCACCGGCTCAACACCATCGACGCCCAGGGAGAGGAGGGCCTCTTCCGTGAAGGTGCCGGCAGGACCCAGGAACGCGCGGCGTGCCATGACTACTCCTCCATCTCGTCGGGCTGCGGGCCGAAGATGAGAGGACCCGTGTCCGGCCCCATGTCGGCGCGCCACGCCTTGACTCTGTTGCGACCCGTGCGCTTGGCAGTGTAGAGCGCATGGTCCGCTTGGCGCAGCAGCGCCTCCCGGTCGCCCGCCGATCGGGGGAAGGATGTGAGGCCGAGCGAGATCGTGATGCGCTGCGAGGAGTCGCCCTCCCCATCGGGGAAACGGTGCCCCGCGACGGCCTCGCGCAACTTCTCAGCGGTCACGAACGCGCCTTCGGAATCCGTTTCCGGGAGCAGGACCGCGAATTCCTCACCGCCGTAGCGACACACCACGTCGATGTCGCGAACCGCACTGTGCAGAACGCCGGCGAGCTCCGCGAGCGCACCGTCACCGGCGATGTGCCCGTGGGTGTCGTTGTAGAGCTTGAAGTCGTCCGCATCGATCATCAGCAACGACAGCGGACGGCCGAACCGGCGCGCGCGCTCGATCTCCTCGTCCATGCGCTGCAGGAGATACCGGTAGTTGAACAGCCCGGTGAGTTCGTCGGTGATGCTGAGCTTCTTGGTGAGCTTGTAGAGTTCGGAGTTCTCCACGGCGACCGTCAGATCGTTCGCGACCGTCGCGAGCAGCAGCCGGTCCTCCTTGCTGAGCCTCTCGAGCCGCTCCCCGGATGCGCAGAAGACGACCATGAGGTTCCCGCGGTCGAGCACCGTGGTACACGCGAACATGTCGTCGGTCGCGTCGCTTCTGCGATAGAACGCGGCCACCGGCGCATCGGCGAGTTCCTGCGTCACGCCGAAGGACGCGCTGTAGAGCGTTTCGTCGCGGCGCTTGTCGATGATGAAGAGCGCGCTGGCCGGCAGGTCGATGACCTTCGACACGATCTCGAGGACGAGATGCCCCACGCGCTCGAAGTCGAGCGTCGAGTGGATGATCTCGTTGATGTCGGAGACCGCGTGGATCTCAGTCAGCCTGCGCTGCAGGTTCCGGTTCAGGTCGTGGTATGTGCGCTCGCTGCGGCGCGCCTCGGCCTCGCGCGCCATCTGCCGGCGAGCCGTCTCCGCCACGATGAGCGTGGTCACCACGATCGCGATCGCCTTGAAGGCGATGAACACGTAGTCCGCCGTGGTGTGCACCATGAAGTGCACGAGCAGGTGCCCGGCCAGGTACGCGCCCGCGAACAGAACCGCGTAGACGAGCGACTCGGACGCCGCGAGTCCCACGCCGTAGATGAGTGCGAGGCCGATGACCCACGGGTAGAGCGGGTCCTGCACGCCACCGGTCCCCCAGATGATGAGCACGGTGGAGAGCAGGTCGGGGGCGAGCATCACCCGCAGCACGCGTCGCGGTTCCAGATCCGAGGCGAAGAGGGCGACGGCCCCGTAGACCGCGATCAGGAGCATGACGCCGATCCCAACGTCGAGCACCCACGACGGTGCCGCGTCGGTCCTCAGCACGCCGACCGCGCGCAGCGAGATCAGGATCGTGACCATCACGACGCGCTGCACCAAAGAGACCCGGTCGATGAGGCTCAGCCCCGCGAGTCTGTGCCAGCGGGAATCCGGAGAGGCAGCGGCCTCGCCGCGGGCGCCTGGCCCGTGGAGCGGGGCGGTATCAGCCACGGCGTGTCCTTCCGGCGGACAAGACCGCAAGGCCCGAACCGCGCAGCGCCCTCGTGCACGCCTCGGCCTCTTCACCGGTGAGCATGAGCTCCGCGACGCCGTCGGTCACGGGCTTGGCGTAGAGGCGATAGGCGCCCCGCCCGTACATGGAAGTGAGCACGAAGCCGGTCGCGTGGTCGTCGAGCAAGGCGACGGTGAAGGAGTTCTCGCCGACGTCGCCGGGAAGTGCGTCGAAGCGCACGACGCCAAGGCGGCGAACGGCGTGCCCGAGACGTTCCGCCAACTCCTGGTCGACAGCGGCGAGCCGGCCGTCGACGGCGGCGAGTTCGTCCAGGCGCGCTTCGACCGCTGAGGCGATGCCCGCGAAGTCCCCGGCGACCGCCATCCGGCCCAGTTCCCCCCGCACGGCGCTGAGCCGGCGGACGCGCTGGGCGAGCGCCCAGGACCACGCCACAGCGAGGAGCGCGACGACGAGCGCTACGATGGCGACAACCAGCTCGACCTGCATGTCCCGCCTTCCCCCGCTACACTTGCGTTCGAGTATACGACGAGGAGGACCTCATGGACCCACGAGCACTCGAGGCACTTCTCGCGGCGGTGGCGGCAGGCGAACTCGGTGTCGACGAAGCAACCCGCCGCCTCGAGGACCTTCCTTTCGGCGAAGTGGGCGCTCACGGCGCGTCGCCGATGGCGCGCGTCGACCACCACCGCGAGCTGCGGACCGGCTATCCCGAGGTCGTCTTCTGCCAGGGCAAGACGCCGTCGCAGGTCAAAGCCATCGCACGCGAGATCCTCGAACACGGCAACGTGCTGCTCGGCACCCGCGCATCGGCCGCGCACTACCAGGCGGTGGCGCAGGTCACGAGCGACGCCCGCTACTTCGAGGACGCGCAGATCATCCTGGTCGACCGTCGCACCGAGCGACCGAGCATCGGGCACATCGTGGTCGCGAGCGCCGGGACGGCGGACCAGAGGGTGGCCGAGGAGGCTGCAGTGTGCGCCGAGGTGATGGGCGACCGCGTCACGCGCCTCTTCGACGTCGGCGTGGCGGGGCTGCATCGCGTGCTGGCGGTTCGCGAGGAGCTCACGAGCGCCAACGTGGTCATCGCGGTGGCGGGAATGGAGGGCGCTCTGCCCTCGCTGGTCGCCGGCCTCGTGAGGGTGCCCGTGATCGCCGTTCCGACGAGCGTCGGCTACGGCGCGCACTTCGGCGGCGTGGCACCCCTGCTCACCATGCTCAACTCCTGCGCGCCGGGCATCGGCGTCGTCAACATCGACAATGGATACGGCGCTGCGGCCCTCGCCTCGCGCATCAACCGCGCCGCGGCCGGCGAGCCTGCAAACGCCGCTTTCGACGAGGACTGACGCGCGTGTTCGCGTACATCGACTGCGGATCGGGCGTGTCGGGCGACAAGTTCCTCGGCGCGCTCGTGGGCGCCGGCCTCTCGATCGAGCTCCTGCGGGACGAACTGGGCGCGCTTGGCTTGGGCGGCTACGAGCTGGCGGCCCGCGAGGTGCGCAGCGCCGGCGTGGCGGGCACCAAGGTCGACGTCGACGTGGACGCGGTGCAGCCGGCCCGCCACTGGAGCGACATCCGAGCTCTCATCGAGGACAGCGGGCTCGCCGACCCGGTGAAGCGGCGCGCGCTCGACGTGTTCGCGCATCTCGCGCGGGCCGAGGCCGCCGCGCACGGCGTGGACGTCGAGAGCGTGCACTTCCACGAGGTCGGAGCCGTCGACTCGGTCGTCGACATCGTCGGGACCGCGATCGGCGTGCACGCTCTCGGGATCGACGAGATCTGGGCGAGCCCGGTGCGACTCGGACACGGGACCGTCATGACCTCACATGGCGAGCTGCCGGTTCCGGCCCCTGCCACGTCGCGCCTTCTGGCCGGGCTTCCCGTCTACGCGGGCGAGATCGCCGGCGAGATGACGACGCCCACAGGTGCGGCTCTCGTACGGTCGCTCGTCTCACGATTCGCCCCGATGCCTCCGATGCGCGTGCTCGCCGAGGGATGGGGCGCCGGGACACGCGAATTCGCGATACCGAACCTGCTCCGGTTGAGCGTGGGGCAAGCCGAACTCGGCGGCGGAGGGCTCACGGAAGTCGCCGTGCTCGAGAGCGTCATCGACAACGCCACGCCCGAGGCGCTCGCGTCCGCGATCGCGTTCGCGCTCGACGAGGGCGCGCTCGACGCATGGGCCGAGCCGGTCTCCATGAAGAAGGGGCGCCTGGGGTCTGAAGTGACCGTTCTCGCCCGGGTCGAGGACGCGTCGCGCCTCACGCAACTCCTGATGGTGCACACGGGCACGCTCGGTGTGCGGCGCCGGATGGAGTGGCGCCAGGTCGCGCCGCGCCGTGTGGAGAGCGTCGAGACCTCTCTCGGCCGCGTGCGCGTGAAGGTGCAGGGCGAGGGCGCGTCGCTACGGGTGCGGCCCGAAAGCGACGACGTCGCCGAGATCGCCCGCACGAAGGGCATGCCGCTCGACCGCGTCGCGCGCATCCTCACGAGCGAGGCCGAGGCGGCGCTGCTGGGACCCGAGACTCCCCGCGAGTCCTAGTCCGGCACGCTCCACCGCTCGTCTTCGCAGGCGACGAATCCCTCGCGCGCCAGCTCCTCGAGCACGTCGATCGCGACCGCGACCGGAAGCCCGGCCGCCGCGGCGTAGGCGTCGGCGACGAGCCCCGGCTCCGCGAGCACCTCGCGCAGCAGCCTCGCCCGCTTCTGGCGGCGCGATCCCTCGTAGCGGCTCTGCTTCGTGTGGTGACGGCTGCGGCGCGAGGGGTTCGGCAGCGTCCGCTTCAGATGCGTGCCGTAGTCCATGAGCGCATATCCCCATCCGCGCGGGTCCGCGGTGTCCCATGTCGCTTCGATGAGCGGCATGAGGTCCCGGTCGGCCACGCCCTCGGCGTCCGCGAAGAAGTGATGGAGCACCGCTGCGCGGACGTTCGTCTCGATGAAGGGCGTCGCCACCTTGCAGGCATAGTTGACGACGGCTGCTGCCGTCGTGGGCCCGATGCCCGGCAGCTCGCGGAGTGCCGCCACGTCGCACGGCACCGCACCCGCGTAGCGCTCGACGACCGCCTCCGCCGCGCGCTTGAGCGCCACCGCGCGCCGGTTGTAGCCGAGCCCCTGCCAACGCCCGAGGACCAGCGAGAGCGGCGCAGCCGCGAGCGCATCGACGGTCGGGAACGTCTCCATCCAGGCAAGGTACAGCGGCTCGACACGGGTGACCTGCGTCTGCTGGAGCATGACCTCGCTCACGAGCACGGCGTATGCGTCGTCGATGTCGCGCCACGGCATCGTCCGACGGTGCGACCGGTAGAAGTCCCACACCGTGGTGCGGAACGCCTCGAGGTCGCCGGGGGCGGGCAGCGGCCGGACCGGTCGTGAGTTGCGCGGGGTCATGCGCCGCAGTATACGGCGGCCGCCCGGCACCCGACTCTCCGGCCCCGCGGTCTGACTCGCTGAGACTGCGGGCAGGAACCGAACAAGAGGCGTCGAACATCAAGGATGCCGAAGAATGTCGCCCCAAAGGAGAACACGGTGACGAAGAAGATCCTCGTGGTCGACGACGAGCCCATGGTCATCAAGATGGCCACCGACGCGCTGCGTGCGCGGGGGTTCGACGTCATCGATGCTGCAAGCGGCTATGAGGGCCTGATCATGGCCCGCGAGACGCATCCCGACCTGATCCTGCTCGATGTCGTGATGCCCGATCTGGACGGGCACGAGGTGCTGGCGCGGCTGCGCAAGGACGAGCGCACCAAGGCGATCCCGGTCATCCATCTGTCGGCCATCGGCGACTTCGACGAGCAGCTCCAGGCGATGGAGCACGGCGCGGACGACTACATCACCAAGCCGTTCAAGCCGACCGATCTCGCAGACCGCGTCGAGGCGTTCCTCGACCCCGCCAAGCGCGCGCGTGCCGAACGCGAGTCGCACCAGAAGGCGGGCAAGCTGCGCGCGATCACGGACATCATGCACCGCGGCTCGGACTTCTGAGCCCGTCGGGCCGCTACCGGGCCTGAAGCGAAGAGAGCGCCGGCCCTCGGGGGTCGGCGCTCTCTTCGTTTCAGGCCTCTGCGTAGTAGCGGCAGCGGGACCGAAGCGGACAGTCCGCCGGAACCGTGCCGACCGTCACCTCCCACGAGAGACCTTCCACAAAGCAGGAGCAGTGGACGCGCCGGTCTCTCGGCTTCACCTCGCTGTCGAAGCGGTCCTCCTCGTCGAGCAGCTCGCGCCAGAACCGGCACTTGCGATGCACGACGGACATGCCGTCGAGGTCCATGGGTGACGCTCCTCTACCGCCGCTTGCGACGGAGCCTGTTCCACGCCCAGATCACACCGACGGTCGCCACGGTCGAAAGGACCGAGACGATGCCTCCGCCGACTCCTCCGATCCATACCCCGCTCTCGTATGCGATCCACAAGACGATGAGCAGCGGGATCCAGACGATCGCGTGCGCGAACACGCGCACAGCCGGACTCTGATACGCGTCCTGATCCTGGGTCTTCTTCGCCAGATCCCTGCCGTCGATCGCCACGTCCGCTCCCGTCTTATGTGCCCGTGTCGCCCGGTCGCCACGACAGGAACGGGTGCAAGCCCCGCGCCAGCGCATGGCGGGACGCGCGTGAAGGCACGCCTCTGAATGGACTATCGGCAGAGAGGCGGCTCCGCGTGATGCCGCGGCGCGATCTGGTCGAGAGAAAACGGGACCGCGGGCAGACTAGAGGGCGATCTTCCCTGACTCGACGAGCCGAACGCATGCCGCAACAACCTGGGGATCGTACCTGGCGGCGTGCTCGCCGAGCTGCTCCATGGCGATCTCCAAGCCGAGGGCGGGCCGGTAGGGACGGTGGGCCGCCATGGCCTCCACCGCGTCCGCCACTGTCAGGACGCGCGCCGGCATGAGGATCTCGTCGCCCTTGAGACCGTTGGGGTAGCCTGAGCCGTCCATGTACTCGTGATGCTGGAGCACCACGTCGGCGATCGGCCAGCCGAAATCGATGTCCTTGAGAATCTCGTAGCTCGTCTGCGGGTGCACCTTGATGATCGCGTACTCGATCTCGGAGATGCGGCCCGGCTTCGTGAGGATCTCAGCCGGCACTGCAAGCTTGCCGAGGTCGTGGACGAGCGCCGCGATCTCGATCGTGTCGCGCTCGTACTCGGAGAGGCCCATCTCGTCGGCAATCTTCACGGCGATGGCAGCCACGCTCTTCTGGTGGCCCTGCGTGTATGGGTCGCGGACCTCGACGATCTTGCCCATCGTCTCCGTCACGCTGTGCAGCAAGCCTTGGAGCTTCTCGTGCGAGCTGATCAACTCCCGTTCCGCCTGCGCACGCCGTTCGCGAGACCTGAGTGCCTCGATACCGTAGGACAGGTCCTCTGCCATGTTCGAGAGGAGCGCGACCTCATCGGCGCCGAACGCGTCGGGTTCCGCCGAGTAGATGACGATCGCGCCGAACACAGTGCCGTCGGGAGCTGCGAGCGGGAGGCTCACGACCGACTCCAGCGACCAGCGCTCCACGATGTCGGACCAGGCAGCCATGCTCGAATCGGTATGCATCGACCCCACAACGACGGGCTCGCGCTCACGGATGCTGCGTCCGACCGCGCCGGTGCCGAGTGGGCCCTCGCCCCAGCTGACGCGCAGCTCGTCGAGTAGGCCGATGCCGGGGCCGGCCTTCCCGACCGGAACCACCGTCTTCTGCTCGTCGTTGAGGGCGAAGCCGACGAATGCGAGCGCGTAGCCTTGGCTCGCGACCACGCTCTCACAGACTCGGGTGAGCAGTTCGTCCTCCGACGTCGCGCGCACGACGGCCTCGTTCACTCCTGAGAGCGCCCGAAGCGCGCGCGCCGTGTTCGCGAGCGCGTCCTCGGCCGCCTTGCGTTCGGAAACGTCCAGAGCCACGACGACGATGTAGTCGGGATCCCCCTGAGAATCGCGAGCGAGGGTCACGGCCGCATCGGCCCACAGGACGGTGCCGCCCTTTGTCAGGTAGCGCTTCTGGATCCGGTAGCTGTCGATCTCTCCCCGGCGGAGCATCTCGATGTTCTCGACACTCCGGTTGGCCTCGCCCGGATACAGGAAGTCGGCGAACGTACGGCCGAGCAACCCGCCGTGCGCGAATCCGAGCATCTCGCACAGTCGATCGTTCGCGTCCAGGATCACCCCGTCGAGCCCCACCTGCGCGATACCGGCTGCGGCCTGCTCGATGATCGCCCTGAGGCGCTCGCGGCCCTCATAGACCTGCGCCTCGATGCGCCGCTGCTCCGTGATGTCGCGGATGATGCCGGTGATGCACTCGACCCCCTCGAGTTGAACGATCTGGGCGGATGTCTGGACCGTCAGGACCGTCCCATCCTTGCGGCGGATCGGCACCACGATCGTGTCCACGACACCCTTCTCGCGCAAATCGCCCAGGAAGCGCTCGCGGTCCCTCGGATCATCCCAGAGCGGGAGCCCCACCGCCCTCCGCCCGATCGCCTCGTCGCGGTCCCATCCTGTCATAGAGGTGAATCGATCGTTCACGTCCAGGAGTACTCCGTCGGAGAGACGCGTGGTGATGATCGCGTCCGGTGATGACAGGAAGATCGTGCGGAACTTGCTCTCCGACGCCGCGAGCGCGCTCTGGGCGGCGGCTCGTTCCGCATCCGCCTTCGCCCGCTCCGCCCGGTCGCGCAGCACGCTGATCCCGAACGACAGGTCGGCCGCGAACTGCTCGAGGAGCTCGATCTCATCGGCGTCGAACGCACGCGGCTGGGATGAGTAGATGTTCAGGGCCGCGAACGCCCTGCCATGCTCGTCCTTGAGCGGAAGCGCGACGCTTCCGCGGTATCCCCTGCTCGCAGCCGCCTCGCTCCACGGCGTCATCTTCGGGTCGGAAAGGCTGTCATCGGCCCGGACGACCTTGCCGGTGCGGATGGCTGTCCCGGTCGGCCCGCGTCCGCGTTCCGTGTCGCCCCAGGTGATGTTGACCCCTGCCAGGTAGCCGTCCTCGAAGCCGGCCCACGCAATGGGGCGAACCGGCTTGCCCTCGCCTTCCTCGGCGTATCCGACCCAGGCCAAGCGATAGCCAGCCTCGTCGCAGACGATCCGGCAGATGTCCTGCAGCAACGTCTGCTCGTCGACCGCACGCAGGAGTGTCTGGTGACACGCACTGATCGCGCGGAGCTCTCGCTCCAGATTGCGCGGTTCCCCGTTCACGCCCACCCGATCCTTGCGACACCCTCCCGGCCGGAAGAATCCCCGCGCCTCCGGTGACACCAGTCTATCCCTCCCCCGACAGGGAGCGAACCGTCGTCGCACTCGGCAGCAGCCGACCGTCCGGCTTGGTACGCGCGTCCGGAGTCGTCCGGCGAGCAGACGGAGCGGTCAGGTCGTCGCGACTGACGGTCGCGAGCTTCACGTTGCGCGACCCACGCCGCTTCTGCAGCGGGCACCCCCGACAAGGGATGGAGTTCGCAGGTGAGCGGCGAGGCGTCGACTCAGCCCGATGATGTCCCGTGGGCAATGGACTCGGCTTCGGCTTCGACCATCCCGACGATGTCCGGGAGCGCTTCGCGTACCTGGGGCGACAGTGTGTCGGGCCCGCACATGATGTCTCCGACCTGCACGGCGAACACGGTGAATGGAGCGCAGTTGCCCAGCAACCGCGCGGCCGCGACGAGCTGAGGCACTCCGACCCCGTGGCTCGTCGTCGACCGGAGCTGCGGCAGCCCAACTGCCTCCGCGTCGAACCGGAAGACCGATCCCGGCGCTTCTCCCGCGTCCATCGCGTCGATGATGATCACGTGCTCGGCATCCTGCACGGCTGGCATGAGCGCCATTCCGGCGGTGTACCCGATGGTGACGTTCACGTCGGCGCCGTGGTCGCGGGAGGCGAGTGCCTCCGCGACCACGACGCCAACGCCGTCGTCACCCATGAGCGTGTTGCCGATACCGATCACGGTGACTGACGTCACGAGGCCTCCGGACTCTTGGCGCGCGATACCGGATCCCCCGTGAGCTTGCGGAACAGCATCAGCGGTGCCTGCACCACGTCCTCCGCGAACACGAGGTAGACGTGGATGAGGGTGAACACGAGCAGCACCCACATGGCCATGTAGTGCCACAGGCGCACAGCATTGAGCCCGCCCAGCAGATCGGTGAGCCATCGCATGGCCGCTGCGGCCGGAGGGAACATCGCCGCGCCGGTCAGCGCCATCACCACGACGCCCAGCGGGAACAGCACCGTGTAGGTGAGCTTCTGCAGCGGGTTGTACTTCTCGGTGTACGGCCTCGTCTTGCGCAGGAACAGATAGTAGCCGACCCAACTCGGGAGCGCCCTGATGTCGCTTCCGGTGATCGCGAAGTGCTTGTAGTCGCGCACGATGGCGGTCGATCCCGCGGTGGACGACCCTCGGCCGAGAAACGCCCACCAGACCCGCACGATCGTGGTGAGCACGAACACGTACATCACAACGAAATGGACCTGCCGCACCGCTTGCATCGAGACACCCGCGTAGTGGCCGTGGATGAGGATGCCAGTCACAGCGAGGGCCAGGAACGATGCCAGGTGCATCCAATGGATGAGCACCGCGGGCAGCGGATGTTCGGACTGCGTCACCATGTGAGACACGCCGTCCACCCCCTACCTGACTTTGAACTCGAGGATGCGGTTGGTCTTCGGTTCAATCACGTGAACCGCGCACGCCATTCAAGGATCGAAGGTGTGGACCGTCCGCAGGATCTCGAGCGGCTTGGTCGGATCGGCGACCGGCGTACCCACGAGCGCCTCCTCGACAGGACCGCGCACACCGTCGTCGTCACGAGGTGCGAGGTTCCAGTTGCTCGCAGGCACCGTGGCGTACGTGACGACCTTGCCGCCCTTCGTCCGCACGTAGTGCGACAGGGCGCCGCGCGGAGCGTCGTACCCGCTGATGCCCTCGCCTTCTGCCTGCAGATCGGGCTTCGTGAAGCAGGTGGTGTCGCCGGCCTTGATGTTGGCGAGCAGCTCTTCGGCCCAGCCGAGCGCGTGGTCGCAGTTGACGCGCGCCTTGATGACGCGAGCCGCCACCCTGCCGAGGTTCGACATGAGCACTTCCGGCTTGCCGGCAGCCCCAACCGCCGCGAGCGTCTGGTCGACGTAGGCCTTGACCTCGGCTCTCCCGGACAGGTATGCGACGAGCACCTCGGAGAGCGGTCCGACCTCCATCGGCACGTCCTTGCCCGACGGGCTGGGATACCGCGCGGCGCGCGTCCAGTCGTACTTGCCCTGCGGGAACGCCTCTCCCTCGATGTCCGGGAAGCCGTTGAACTCGATCGCCTTCTGGCCGACCTCGAGCGGCTTCTTCCCCGCGCCCATCGAGTCCGAGTAGTACGAGTACTTCGTGTAGAGCCTCGCCTCCGCCGGATCGGCCGCCTCGGCCTTCAACTGCCGGCCGAAGATGGCGCCGCCGGGGAACACACGGTCTGCCGGCAGCTGGCTCTTCGCGTCCAGCAGCCCCCAGGTGAGGTAGTTCCCGCAGCCCTGTCCGAATGTCGCGAGCTCGGGGAACGCACCGGCGACGGCGAGCAGGTCGGGCCACATCACCGTCTCGGTGAAGTCCTTCACCTGCTGCATCTTGTCCATGTAGTAGACGATGTCCGGCTCGCTCGGCAGCTGCGTCACGCCGCCCGCCGCCATGTTCATGATCATCGGGAACTTGCCCCCGATGACAGCGCACGCCTGGTTGGCCTGCTGCTGCATCTCGATGGCCTGCAGGTAGTGGCTGGTCAGCACGAGATTGACCTCCGGCGGCAGCTTGTAGCCGGGGTGGTCCCAGTACTGGTTGGAGAAGATGCTCGTCTGCCCGGTGTCGATGACCGACTTCACCCGGTCCCTCACGAGCATGAGCGCGGGATCGGTGGTCGTCGCGTTGACCACGTCGGGCACGTTCACGTAGTCGAACGCGTTGAGGATGTAGAACCACAGTATCGAGTCATATCCGAGTTGCGCCGCATCGAGCATGTTGCGGACGAGCCGTGCGTTGTCGACGACCTTGTCAACGCCCATCGCCCGCTCGGCCGCGGTGGCCGAGTTGATGGCGTGCGGGTTCGGGCACACACCGCAGATGCGCTGCGAGTAGTGCCACGTATCACGCGGGTCGACGCCCTCCATGAAGATCTCGAATCCGCGGAACAGCGTGCAGGTGTTCCAGGCGTTCGTGACCTTGCCGTTCTCAACCTCACAGGTGATGCGCAAGTGACCCTCGATACGAGTGATCGGGTCGATGACGACCTTGGTCATCACGAATCACCGCCCTTCGGCGTCTCAGAGACCTTCCCGGACGGCGCCTTCGGTTCCGCCGGCGCACCGGCACCGAGACGGCCGGTGGCGATCTGACCGACGAGATGGGCGCCGAGTCCGACTGCGGTCACGGCGGTCAGGCCGAGGCCGATGGTCTGAGCGCTCGCACCGCCGATGGCCGGCACAGGGATGTTCGGAACGGGCTCCGCGAACGGAGTGAGGTCGTTCCAGAAGTTGTCCTCGGAGCAGCCGGTGCACGGACCGACGTGGACGCACCACGAGGTGCGGCCGTTCCAGCGGTTGATCGGACACGGAGCGTAGGTGACAGGGCCCTTGCACCCGACCTTGTACAGGCACCAGTGCTTCTGCGAACCCTCGTCACCGAAGACCTCGACGAACTCGCCGGCTTCGAAGTGCGCGCGCCGTTCGCAGTTGTCGTGGATCGTCTGCCCATACAGGAAGAGCGGACGCCCCGCCTTGTCCAACTCGGGCAGCGCGCCGTTGACCAGGATGTAGGTCAGCGTCGCGACCAGATCGTCGCCATGCCCGGGGCATCGCGGCAGATTGATCACCGTCGCATCGGGGATTCCGCCCGGTCCGCGGAGCCAGGCTCTGACCCCCATCGCCCCGGTGGGGTTCGGCGTCCGCGCTTGGACGTTACCGAAACTGGCGCAACTGCCGATCGCGATCACACCCTGGGCCTTCGAGTAGTACTCCTTCACGATGTCGCCCGCGTTCTTGCCGCCGATCGAGATCGCACCCGGGATCTTCTCGGATACCGAGCCCTCGATCACCCAGAACGTCCCCTCAGCGAAGGCGTCGCTGAACGACTTCTCCGCCTCGAAGCCGGCGGGGGCCATCGCAGCCTCGTTGTACGCCAGCGAGATCTGCTGAAGGATGAGCTGCGCCGGCGTCGGCGCGGTGGCCTGCAGCAAGGCGATCGTGCACCCCAGACACTCCTGGAAGTCGCTCCATACGAGCATGGGGCGCTTCAACGCTTGCTCGATCGCGGCCGCGACCTGTGGCAGACCACTCTCGCCGAGACCGATCAGAACGGCGAGCGATCCGCAGTAGGCGAGAAACTCGCGGCGCGACAAGCCTCGCACGGGACTTGGTTGCGCATCACGCATGGTGCCCTCCCCTCTCTCACGCTGGCCCGGCCGTCGACGCGATCGGGCCCAACCCAGCGTTCTTGCCCCCTGGTGTCCGCCTGAGGCGCACGGAGGGGCGCTCGCCCTGACTGGCGGCTGCAAATCGTGGACGAGCGGCCCGACGGGTATCGCGAGCGGTCGCGGGGATTCGGCCGGCGAGGGGCGCCAGGAGGGCGCAGGGGATACAGAACGACCCCATCCCCGAAGGGATGAGGTCGTTTCAGTGATCATGGTGCGGGTGAAAGGAGTTGAACCTTCACGGGGTTGCCCCCACATGGACCTGAACCATGCGCGTCTGCCATTCCGCCACACCCGCGTGACGTGCAAAGGGCAGTCTAGCAGGGGCGGTGCGTGAGGGGCAAGGAGCATGCGATGCGACCGCGAGGAGCCGGATACCGAGCCGGCCCAGCCGGCGGCGGCGACGAGAAGCCCCGCCCGACAGCGTCGGGCGGGGCTCACGGACGGGCCGGTACAGCCGCGGGCGGACGATGCCGCCCGACCGTCGCGCGTACCGGCTAGCTCTTGCGGCTCACCACCACCGTGTAGTTGGCGACGATACCGTCCGGTGCGGTCACCTTGATGTACAGGGTCTTGCTGTGACCCCGGGTGACGCTGACCAGCTTGCTTCGGACAGTGCTCCACGCTCCGGTGCCGATTCTCATCTCGACCGAGGAACCCGACAGCGTGGGCACAACGGTGATCCTCGAACTCGACGTGTATCTCGAGATCACGTTCTTGTAGCTGTAGGTGGTCTTCGAGAAGGAGGGCGTGAGGGTGCCCTTGCTCCTGGTGAGCGACTTCAGCGTCGGGTTGGATGTCGTGTGGCTGCCAACGGCATAGAGGGTCCGCCACACGTTGCCGCCGCTGTCACGCCCAATCGAATAGAGCCGGAAGTAGTACGTCGTGCCGGGCGTCAGCCTCTTGGCGTTGACAGTGAGCGTGCCCACCTGATTCGCCGAGATGGACTGGGTGAGGATCACGCGCACCTGCTTGACGTCCGGGTTCGTGACGATCGTCGCCGGGAGGACCACGCTGCTCGAGCCACCCTGGTCGATGGCAACGACGTCGGCACTGTCCGTCGAGTAGAACAGCCCGTATTCGTCGAGAGTCTGGCTGTCGTTCGCGGCGGTCACACCCTGCGCTGCCCTCACGGTCCCCAACGCCGTATCGGTGTACGCGGGTGTCCCAGCGCCCGTGATGCAGCCCGACAGCATGAGCGACAGAGCCAGCAGTACGATCAGTACCGGCAGCTTGCCCGATCCCCTCTTTGTCCAATGCGAAGTCGTGTCCGGATAGGGCGCCATCTTCTCCTCCTAGTTGTCTCGCCAAGCACGGACTATCTGACGATGATTCCCCATCTTCTGGAGGTTCCCGCAGACTCGCCCCGGCGGCCCGGCAGACACCGTGACACTACTTCAGCTCGTAGATGACCGTGACCTCCGCGACAACGTCGAGCTGCCCGAGCGAGATCGGGACACTCGCCCCGGCGGCCCTGGCGACATCGCCCTCGTAGAGCGGCCCGGGCGACACGCTCGAGGCTTCGGTGATGCTCACGACGTCTCCGACCGTCTTGCCGGCAGCCTTGGCCATCGCTTCGGCGCGCTTCTTGGCGTCAGCGACTGCTTTGTCGATAGCCTGGCCGTGCAGATCCGAGTCGTCGGAGAGCGTGAACGACGGACCCTGGATGTTGTCGGCGCCAGCGGCGTTGGCGGCGCTGATGACGTCGCCCAGCTTGCCGATGTCCTTCACCGTGACCTGCACGGTGATGTTCGCGCTGTAGCCCGTGATCGTGGGCTTGGCAGCGTTGTAGTCGTAGTTCGGACTGACGCTCACGTTCTGCGTCTGAACGTCTTCCTTCGCGATGCCGGCCTTCTCGAGGGCCGTCGTCACCTTCGCGACGGCCTTCGAAGCCGCGTCAAGCGCCTTCTTGGCGTTGGCGTTGGTGGCGCTGACTCCGAAGCTCATGTCGGCCTGATCCGGAGTCGCGTGCACGGTCCCGGATCCGGAAGCTGTGACCGTCTTCGCCGGCGCGGCAGCCGAAGTCGACCCGCCGGACGTGCAGCCTGCAACGAGGAGCGCTCCGAGAGTGAGCGCGGTGACGACCAGAGCAACGAGCGGCATTCGACGTTTCATGTCTGTCTCCGAGTCCCGGGCCCGCGTCTGCTCGATCGCGCGGGCGTTTGGCCGTAGCAAGAGTGTCAGACGCACTGCACGACCCGCGGGTTCTCGCCGGTTCCGGAAGCCGCATCCGGGCGTCACGAGGAGTCTTCCCCACGGGGGCCGGCATGCGGGGTCCCCGCGTCGGAGCGGACCCCGCGAGTCGCACGTCTGCGCGCTTCAGACCGAGGGTACAAACCGAGGGTTGCCCGTGGGCGGCTGGCGCCCGAGGGTGAGCCCGAGGGGGCGAGACAAGTGAATAGCTGGTTCCGGGGCGCTGCCCGACTTGTGGTCGGAGCCGCGCTCTTCTTGTGCCTGCCTGTGGTCGCTCAAGCGGGCGGCGCTCCCGCAGCGGTGCCGCAGTCGCTCCGCACCGCATCCATCGAGGCGAGCCCGATCCCTGCTTCGCCGTTCTACTTCGACATGAGCAGCAGCACGGGATCGTTCGTCACCTATCGAGTGAGCCTCGCGACGTTCCAGCACTTCAGGCTGAGACTCGCGGCCACTGAGCTGGACGTGCACGCGGGATTGCTTCCGCCGAGTGCCACGAGCCCCGACGAGCCGTTCGTGGCTTGGGACAACCAGGACGCGGGGGCCGTGAGCTACTTGGACTACCTGTCGATGACCCCGGGCGACTACACGCTCGTCATCTTCTTCGGCACGCCCGCGTCCAGCACCACCAGCAGTCGCACTGCGGGCGTGTGGGTCACCTGGGCAACAGCGCCCTTCGTCGCGAAGAGCAACATCCCGGGCGTGCCACTTCCTCCGGGAGGCGCGGTTGGCACGCTCGACTGTCTCACGAACGTGAACGAGGTCTACCGGGTGGCCGTCAACGGCGGTCAGGGCCTGCACCTGCGCATGGATCCCGGTCCCGGCAGCGGAGACATCGACCTGGACGTCTTCAGGCCCGGTTGGGGCGACATCTACCGCATCCCGACCCAGGACTTCGAGGCGGTCATTTCCGAGAGCCACGCGTCTGCGGGCTTCCCTGATCTGCTGTACTTCCGCTCCGACACACCGGGAACGACCGACTACTACCCGAGGGTCAAGCTCTGGGGCGGCCCTCAGCCGATGAGCTACGAGCTCACCTATCGCATCACCGATCCCACCTACATCACTGCTGAGGTGTCGACGATCCCGAGCGAGTACGAGACCGCAGTCGTGTCGCCCACCCTGATCGAGTACGGAAAGGCCCTGGAGGTGTCCGGCCTGCTCACCGAGAACGAGAGTCCTCTCTGCGGCCAGATCGTCGCCCTGGAGACGCTCCAGTCCGACGAATGGAACGTGGTCGCCTGGAGCGAGAGCACCACGGACACGACCTTCCCGGGCGGCCCTCCGTCGTGGTGGCACCTCGGCAGCAGGCCGTTCGATCTCGGGTCGTTCGCTTTCAACGTCTATCCGACGACGAACATGCGACTGAACACCTGGTATCCCGGCGTGTACTGGCAGCACACCCCGACCGTTTCGGCCGTCTACGATCTGATGGTCCGGGCCTACATGCCGAAGCCATCCGGACCGTCGACGGTCTATCACGGCAGCACATTCACGGTCAGCGGCACGATCAAGCCGAAGCAGGCCTCCGGGAGCGCGTGTCCGGTTGTGCTCAAGGTCGAGAAGCGCCGCTCCAACGGCACCTACTACGTCTACAAGACGGTCAAGACCCGCGGCTACAGCTACTCCGGCTACACGAAGTACGTGGCGAAGACCTCGCTGCCGTCGACCGGGACGTGGAGGATCCGTGCCTACCATCCCGAAGACGCTGTGACCGCCACGAACGGCAATGCCGCCACCTACAGCATCTACCGCACGGTGAAGGCAAAGTAGAGGAAGCCATCGAGCTGCCGGAGCAGCCCTGCCCGGCACGCCGGTCCGATCGCGGGCGGGCGCGCGACGATGCGTGACGGGCGCTACCGCGGAAGCGGCGCGCCCTCGGCCTCGAGCAGCGCGCGCTTGCGGTCGAGCCCCCACTTGTAGCCGCCGAGGCCGCCGTCGGTGCGCACGACGCGATGGCAGGGCACGAGCACGGCGATGCGGTTGTCCCCGCACGCGTTCGCGACGGCACGCACGGACTTCGGCCGTCCGATCGCCGCAGCGACCTCGGAGTAGGTGGCGGTCGTGCCGACCGGGATCTCGCCGAGCGCCTTCCAGACCGCGCGCTGGAACTCCGTGCCGCCAAGGTCGAGGGGGAGGGTCGGCGACGGCACACCGTTGATGGCCGCGATCACGGCCGCGGCGATGTCTGCGAGGGCGCCGTCATCCCGAACGAGTTCGGCCCCCGGGTGTTCGCGCGACAGGCCGGCGAGCAGGTCTTCGGCCGCCCCGAACAGGACCGCCGCCACGCCGCCCTTCGTCGCTCCCACGAGCACGGTGCCGAGCGACGACTCGACGATCGTGTAGCCGATGATCGGATCTCTTCTCCCGTGCGGCATGCGGCCTCCCTCGACTCGTACCTGCTCCGCAGCATGCTACGCGCGCGCCCCAGCGGCCGCCACCCGCCCGCTCCACGGTAGAATGTGCGCGCACGGCAACCGGGCCGCATCGTGGGGAGACGCGTGGACGAGGGGCTCATCCTGGGACGGTACCGGCCACTCGCCGAGATCGGCGAGGGCGGCCACGGCGCCGTCGACCTCGCGTTCGACACCAAGATGGCACGCCGGGTGGCCATCAAGCGCATCCCGGTGTCGCACCGCGGCATCGAGATCCTCTCGCGCACGACCGGCCTCAGGGAAGCGCGCACCGCAGCGCTGCTCAACCACCCCAACATCGTCACCGTCTACGAGTGGGACACGGACGACGACGAGGCCTTCCTCATCATGGAACACGTCGACGGCGCCTCTCTGGCAGAGGTGCTCGACTGCTATGCACCGCTCGATGTCGATGAAGCCGCTTCCTTGCTCGGGCAGATCGCCGACGCGGTCGGATGCGCGCACGACAACGGGGTGCTGCATCTCGACCTGAAGCCCGAGAACGTCATGCTCACGCGCGACGGGCTCGTCAAGGTCGGCGACTTCGGCGTCGCGGCGCTCACGAACGCCGCGGGTCAGGCGATCAGCGCCGGCGGGACGCTCGGCTACATGCCTCCCGAACAGCTTCGCGGCGAAGAGGTGGACGTCCGCACCGATGTCTGGGCGTTCGCCGCCCTCGCGTTCCAGGTGCTCACCGGCGCTGTGCCGTTCGCTGCCTCGTCCATCGAAGGTGCGCTCTTCAAGATCGAGCGCACCGGGGTGCCTTCTCCGCGCGAGTTCGTACGGTCGCTTCCGCCCGCGATCGACGAGATCCTTCTCGAAGCGCTCGCCGCTGATCCGGACGACCGTCCGGACGACGTCCGTGCGCTCACGAACGACCTGCTCGCGTACCTCGGCGACCCGGTCGAGGGTCGCGCCCGGCTTCGCGCACTCGCCGAGGAGCTCAGCGCGGAGGAGGAACCGCCCGACGACGAGGACGCCGACATGCTCGCGGGCCTCGGTCTCTGGGACCGGCTCGCTTCGCGCTCCGGGATCGGCGAGCGGATCGTGTCCGTGGCCGCCTCCGCCTGGCTCGCGTGGTCCGGAGCGGCCGCCGTCGGATTCGGCAGCGGTCCTGGTGCGGTCGCACTGCTGATCGCGGCGGGCACCGCCTGGTTCGCGCCCATGCTCGGCATCGGCGCGGGCATCGTGCTCCTCGCGGCCGGCGCCTTCGCAACGTCGTGGCTTCTCGGAGTCGTTGTCTCGGTGACCGGCGCCCTGTGGTGGTTCTTCGTGGCCCGCGTGCGTCCCGCGGCCGGAGCCACACCCGTCTTCGCTCCCCTCGCGGGCGTTCTGCGTATGTCCCCGGTGGTCCCGGTGCTCGCGGGCTTCTTCTTGAGCGGCCTGTGGGAAGCTGCCGCGGCTGGCGCGATGTCGGGGCTCGTTCTCGTCGTCACCTCGCTGGCAGGCGGCAGTTCCTCGCTCGTCGAGGTCGCCTGGCCGGCGCTCATCGCGCCGCTCGCGGCGCCTGGCATGGGAGCCGCGAACGACCTCGCTTCGACCCTCGTGCGCGCTGCCGTCATCGTCGGGGCATGGGCGCTCGCCGGTCTGTGCTCATCGCTCGGCGCCCGTCGCGGCACGCGCCTCGGGGCGCTCGCGGGCGCAGCGGCCGGCCTCGCGGTGTGCGGCGCGGCCATCGGACCGTGGATTACGGGCGGTTCACAGATGGACGCGGGCGCTCTCCTGCAGGTCGGGCTCGCTTCTATACTCGTTCTCGTCGTCATCGCACTCGGCCCACCAGTACGCAGCACCCACGAGGACGACGAGAAAGTGTGACTCGCGTGAGTATCCTCTCCGACTTCGAAGACAGGATCGGCGACGCCCTCGAGGGCATGTTCGCCGGCGTGTTCCGCTCGCCGGTGCAGCCGGTGGAGATCGCGCGCGCCTTGGCGAAGGCGATGGACGACGGGCGCACGATCGGCGTCGGCAAGGTCTACGCGCCGCTGGGCTACACGGTGGCGCTCTCGCCGGAGGACGACGAGAACTTCGGCGCGTTCACCTCGACGCTTTCGGGCGAACTCGCCACCTACCTCGCGGACCACGCGCGCGAGCACGGCTACCACCTGACCGCCGCTCCGCATGTCGCCTTCGTCGTCCACGACGACCTGCGGCTCGGGCGTTTCCGGGTCAGCGCGGAGCTCGCGGCTCCCGAGTACGTCGCTCCCGAGCCTGTGACGCCGGAGGCAGCGCCCGCCACCGCTCCCGGGATCGCCACCGTGAGCGTGGGCGACGCCGGCCACGACGTCGCTCTGCGCGGCGCGTCGGTCATCGTCGGGCGGCTCGCCACGAGCGGCATCCGCCTCGCCGACTCCAACGTGTCCCGCGAGCACGCCGCGTTCGTGCGGGAGGGCGACGGCTGGGCAATCGAGGACCTCGCGTCCACCAACGGAACGCTGCTCAACGGGAATCCTGTCTCGAAGGCGCACCTCGCCGACGGCGACGTCGTCGAGATCGGCCTCACGCGCCTGACCTACCACGGCCCGGGACGGTGAGGGCGGAATGATCGACGTCGCGCTCCTCATCGGGCGGGTCCTGCTGATCGCGCTGCTCTACCTGTTCCTGTTCGCCGTGGTGCGCTCGGGCGTCGGCGTGATCCGGCGCGGTACGCCCTCGCAGCCCGAGAAGCCGCTGATGCTGGTCGTGACCGCCGGCCCGACCGAGCTCGCGGGCGTGCGCGTTCCGCTCGACACGCGCGTGCGCATCGGACGCGCGCCCGAGCTCGAACTCGTCGTCGCCGATGACTTCGTCTCGACGACGCACGCGCAGGTCGTCCCGGGCCCTGACGGCCCCGTGCTCGAGGACATGGGCTCGACCAACGGAACGCTCGTCAACGGAGTCCGGGTGACCTCCCCCACTGCTCTCGAGCCCGGTGACGAGATCGAGGTCGGTACGGTCCGGATGAAGGTGTCCCGCTCGTGAGCGTCCTTCGCGCTCCGAACGCGGCCGCTCTGACCGATCCGGGTCTCACGCGGACCGGCAACGAGGACGCGCTGCTGTTCGAGGCGCCGCTGTACGCGGTCGCCGACGGCATGGGCGGCCACCGCGCCGGCGAGATCGCGAGCCGAGTGGCGCTCCAGGGGCTGCTCGATGCGGCCCCGCGCGCCGCCGACGCGAAAGCGCTCGCGCGCGCCGTCCGCACCGCGAACCGGGCCGTCATCGAGTCCGCGACGAAGAGCCGCACGCGCGCCGGGATGGGCACGACGCTCACGGCCGCGATGGTCGACGGCACGTCGATCGCGATCGCCCACGTCGGCGACTCACGCGCCTATCTGCTGCACGCCGGCCGCCTCACACGCCTCACCGAGGACCACTCGCTGGTCGCGGATCTCGTCCGGCAGGGCTCCCTCACGGAAGAGGACGCCCGCTTCCATCCCCAGCGCAGCGTCATCACGCGCGCGCTCGGCTCGGACCCGGAGATGGTTGCGGACACCTACGAGGTCGAGGGCGTTGCCGGGGACCGGCTGCTGCTGTGCACGGACGGGCTGTCGGGCATGCTCTCCGACGACTTCATCGCCGATATCCTCGCCCAGGAGTCCGACCCCGGTGAGGCCGCCGCACGGCTCGTCGAGGCAGCGAATCGCGCCGGCGGATACGACAACACCACGGTCATCGTGGTCGACCTGGTCGACACACCGGCTCGCAGCGTCGCGCCCGCGCGGGGCTCGGCGGCCGCCACGCGTCGCACCGCGGCGCGCCTGCTGTGGATCGTGGCAGCTGCGGGGCTCGTGATCATCGCCGCATGGGCCTCGGTGTCCTACGCGCAGTCGCGCGCCTATCTCGTCGACGAACAGGGCTACGTGGCGGTCTACCGCGGCGTACCGGGCTCCTTCGCCGGCATCCGCCTGAATTGGCTCGTGGAGGTCACCGACATCCCCGTGCGCAACCTCGATGTCCCGCAGCAGGCGCGCCTGCGCGATGGCATCGAGTTCAGCGACCTCGGCGACGCGCTCACGCGCGTGACCACGATGCGCGCGGGATCGGTGCCGGCCTCCGCGCCGGCGACACCCGCGCTCGCCGCCACCTCGACCCCTTCACCGTAGCGGCGGGCCGACGATGAGCTCCCGACGCAACATCGAGCTCCTGCTGCTGGGCGCGGCTTCGCTTCCCGTCCTCCTCGTCTTCGCCCTCACCGCGGGCGGGACCACCAGCGCGCTCGCTGTCGCGGACTTCCGCGCGCCGCTGCTGCTCCTGCTCGCCTTCCTCGCGGCACACCTGGTCGCCCGGCGCTTCGCCCCGGGAGCCGACCCGACGCTTCTCCCGATCGTCGCCGTGCTCTCCGGTGTCGGCCTCGCCTTCGTGGGACGCCTCGACCCCTCGCTGGCGGGACCGCAGCTCGTCTGGATCCTCGTCGGTGTGACGCTGCTGTGCCTGGTGATGGCGTTCGTGCCCTCTCTCGAACGCCTTGCGCGCTACAAGTACACGCTGGCATTGACCGGTCTCATCCTGCTGCTGCTGCCGGCGTTCATCGGCCGGGAGATCAACGGCGCCAAGCTGTGGCTTCGCGTCGGGTCCTTCAGCTTCCAGCCGGCCGAAGTCGCGAAGATCTGCCTCGTTCTCTTCTTGGCGGCGTATCTCGCGGAGTACCGGGAAGTCCTGTCGGTCTCCACCCGCAAGGTCCTCGGCCTCAAGCTGCCCGCGGCGCGGCACCTCGGGCCGTTGCTGCTCATGTGGGCGGTCTCGCTCATCGTCCTCGTCATGGAGAAGGACCTCGGCAGCTCGCTGCTGTTCTTCGGCGTGTTCCTGGTGATGATCACGGTCGCCACGGGGCGATGGTCGTACGCGGCCGTGGGCACGGTGCTCTTCGTGATCGGGGCGACCCTCGCCTTCTTCTTGTTCGCGCACGTGCGCACGCGCGTGGACATCTGGCTGCATCCGTTCGCGGACGCCGCGGGCAAGGGCTACCAGCTGGTGCAGTCGCTCTTCGCCTTCGCTGCGGGCGGGTTGTTCGGCGATGGCCCGGGTCGCGGACTGCCCACGCGCATCCCCTTCGCCGTCACCGACTTCATCTTCTCGGCGATCGGCGAGGAGCTCGGCCTCCTCGGCGCCGCGGCGCTCCTCATCGCGTACCTCGCGTTCTGCCTGCGCGGACTTGCGACCGCCGTCCGCGCTCGCTCGGAGATGGCCGCGCTGACGGCGGCCGGCCTCGTCGCGACCATCGGGCTGCAGACGTTCGTGATCGTCGGCGGCGTGACGCGGCTCATCCCGCTCACCGGCATCACGCTCCCCTTCGTGAGCTACGGCGGCAGCTCGATCGTCGCGAACTTCATCCTCCTGGGGCTGCTGATGCGCGCCGGCGACGCGACAGGCGCCGAAGGTTCCGAGGCGGTCGTCAGCGGCACCACAGGGCCTCTCGGGCGAATCCCACTCGCCCGACGCCTCGTCGGCGAGAGCTGGCTCGTGATCGTGCTCGTCTTCGCGCTCGCCGGGAACCTCACCTGGCTGCAGGTCGTGGACGCCCGCGCGCTCAACAACAACACCGCGAACACGCGCAACCTCGAGAAGGAGCTGCGCGGAGAGCGCGGGGCGATCCTCACGAAGGACGGCGTCGTTCTGGCCCACTCGGTGAAGCAGGCGAACGGCCACTTCCAGCGCACCTATCCGGAGGGCGGCCTCGCTGCTCACGTGACGGGCTACTACTCGCTCAGGTACGGACGCAGCGGCATCGAGTCGGTCGAGAACGACGTGCTGGCGGGGCATCGCGCGTTCGCGACCTGGTCCGACGTCATCGATGACGCGCTCGGACGCAGCGTCACGGGCAGCGACGTCGTGCTCACGATCGACAGCCGCATCCAGAAGGCCGCCGAGAAGGCCTTGGGCGGCCGCCGCGGCGCGGTCGTCGCCATCGACCCGAGCACGGGTGCGGTCCTCGCCCTCGCGTCCTCCCCGGGCTTCGACCCGGCAACCGTCGACAGGGACTGGGCGAAGCTGGCGGCCGACAAGGATGCGCCGCTCATAGACCGCGCGACGTCGAGCCTCTACCCGCCCGGCTCCACCTTCAAGGTTGTCACGCTCACCAAGGTCATCTCGAGCGGCGTCGCCGATCCCACCACCGTCCTGCCGGCGCCGAGCGTGCTCAGCGTCGGCGGCGGCAAGGTCACCAACTTCGAGGGCGCCGGCTACGGTTCGGCCACGCTGGCGCAGGCGACCCGCTCCTCGATCAACACGGTCTACGCCCAGCTCGGTGTGAAGCTCGGATCTCAGGCGCTCGTCGACCAGGCGCGCGGGTTCGGCTTCGACGCCGACATCCCCTTCGAGCTTCCGGTCGCCGCCTCGCTCATGCCCGCACCGGAGACCATGACGACGTGGGAGACGGCATGGGCCGCCGTCGGCCAGCCGGTGGGCGCCAACCTCGTGAAGGGACCCGTCGCGACCGCGATGCAGATGGCGCTCGTCGCCGCCGGGATCGCGAACGACGGCGTGGTCATGAAGCCCTACCTTGTCGACCACGTCGCGGACGCCTCGGGCGCCACCGTGCAGACGGCCCAGCCCTCAGAGCTGACCAAGGCAACCGATCCGCAGACGGCGGCAACGGTGCGCAAGATGATGGTCGACGTCGTGAACAACGGCTCCGGCGCACGCGCCCGGATCGCGGGCGTCACCATCGCGGGCAAGACCGGGACGGCCGAGGTCGGGAAATCGGTGAACACGCATGCGTGGTTCATCGCGTTCGGCCCCGCGGGCACGGGCAGGACCCCGACGATAGCGATGGCGATCGTGCTCGAGAACGCAGGAGTCGGAGGCAGGGTCGCGGCGCCGGCAGCGCAGGAGGTGCTGCGGGCCGCGTTGAAGCACTAGGAAGGGCTGCGGGGCGACGGCTCGCGGCGCGGGTAGAGGGCCCTGCGGTAAAATCGTCATCAACGACCGCCGGCCTGCCGGAGGCGGCCGATCGCGATCAGGAGCGCACACGTGGAAGACATGGTCTTCGGACGCAGATACCGGGTGACGGAGCGGCTGGGCGGCGGCGGGATGGCCGACGTCTACAAGGCCGTCGACGAGACACTCGGCCGCACGGTCGCCGTCAAGGTGCTCCACGAGCGCTTCTCCGAAGACCCGGAGTTCGTGCAGCGCTTCCGCCACGAGGCCTCGGCCGCGGCGAACCTGTCGCACCCCGGCATCGTCAACATCTACGACTACGGTGTCGAGCGCGGCACCTACTACATCGTCATGGAACTCGTCCGCGGCACCGACCTCAAAGCGATCGTCCGCCAGGAGGGCGCCCTCGACCCCATCAAGGTCGCCGAATACGGCGCCCAGGTCTGCGCCGCTCTCTCCACCGCGCACGGCTACGGGATCATCCACCGCGACATCAAGCCGCAGAACATCGTGCGCACCCCCGAGGGTGCCGTGAAGGTGATGGACTTCGGCATCGCGCGCGCGGTCGACTCGGACTCCACCCAGACCGGCTCGGTGCTCGGCACGGCGCAGTACGTGTCCCCCGAGCAGGCGCAGGGTCGCCGCCTCGGTCCGGAGAGCGACCTGTATTCGCTGGGCGTCGTGCTCTACGAGCTCGCCACGGGCCGACTGCCCTTCGAAGGCGACACCCCCGTGTCTGTCGCGCTCAAGCACGTGAACGACGAGCCCGTGCCTCCGCGGCAGGTCAACGCGAACATCCCGCCGGCGCTCGAGGCGGTCATCCTCAAAGCGATGCAGAAGGATCCGACTCGCCGCTACCGCTCTGCTGAGGAGATGCGGGACGACCTCTTGCGCGTTGTGGCGGGCCGCGCCGTCGCGGCTCAGCCCCGCGTCGACGACACCACCGTCATGCCGGCGGTGGAGCGGACGGCCCAGGAGCCGACCGTTCGCCGCGGCACGGCGAGGAAGACCACGAGTCCGTGGATGTGGATCGGCATCATCGCGGCGATCGTGTTGCTGGGACTCTTGGGTGCATGGGCCTCCGGACTCCTCGGCGGCGTCGTCACCGTCCCCGCCACCCAGGGCATGACGCTCGAGGCAGCGAAGGCCGAGATCATCAAGTCGGGCCTCAAGGTAGGCAACGTCGACAGCCGAGCGGACGCCGAGGTGCCCAAGGACATGGTCGTCGCGACCGATCCGAACGCGGGGTTCCTCGCGAAGCGCGGACAGGCGATCGACATCATCCTGAGCTCGGGTCCCGACATGGTGAAGGTCCCGGATGTGACCGGGTCCGCCGAGACCTCGGCGATCCTCGCCCTTCAAGCGGATGGCTTCGACGTCGACCCGATCACCACCCCCGAGTACAACGCGGACTACGCAGCCGGTGTCGTCTTCCGCACTGACCCCGCAGGTGGGACCGAGGTCGCACGCGGCTCGAAGGTGCACTTGTGGATCTCACAGGGTGCTGAGATGGTCACGGTGCCGCTCGTGACGGGCAAGACGCAGGCCGAGGCCAAGAAGCTGCTCACGGATGCGGGGTTCAAGGTCAAGGTCACGAAGCAGCCGGACAGCGAGATCGCCAAGGGCACCGTCGTCGACCAGAGCCCGGCCGCCGACGGCCAGGCGCCGCTCGGGAGCACGGTCGAGATCATCGTCTCGACCGGTCCGCAGCAGGTGAGCGTGCCGACCCTCGTGGGTCTCACGCAGGCCGAGGCCGTCGCCAAGATCCAGGCGCTCGGGCTCGTGGAGTCGCTCCAGACGCTGTCCGACGCCAACCCCGACCACACGGGCAAGGTCCAGAACCAGAACCCCGACGCCGGGACGAAAGTGCTGACCGGGGCCACGGTGACGATCTGGGTCGCCCAGCTGCCCTAGCCGCGAAGGATCCGCACCACGTCAGCGTCGGTGAGTTGAGGGAAGCGTCCGTAGAACTCGCCCACTGCTGAGAACCAGACCGGCGTCTCGAGTGCGACGACCTCGTCGGCCTCTTCGCCGAGGCGCCGCAGCGTGTCCGGCGGCATCACGGGTGCTGCGAGGACTGTGCGCGCGGTCCCGCGGCCGCGCAGCCAGCGCAGGGCCGCGAGGGCCGTGAGCCCGGTCGCGATGCCGTCGTCGACGACGATAGCAGTGCGACCCGCCAGTTCGAGTGGTGGCATCCCCGCGCGATAGGCCGCCAACCGGCGCTGCGCTTCCACGCGCTCCTCGACAGCAGCCTGGCGCAACCACGACTCGTCGACGCGCGCCTGCGGGTTCGCGTGCACGTGGCCGTCGACGTCGACCGCGCCGGCCGCGAACTCCGGATTGCCGGGGGCACCGATCTTCCGGACCACCACGATGTCGAGCGGCGCGCCCAGTCGCGACGCGACCTCGCACGCCACCTCGACGCCTCCGCGCGGAACCCCGAGCACCACGACGTCACTGCGGTCCGCGTAGCCGCGCCGCGCGAGCTCGTCGCCGAGGTCCGCTCCGGCTTCGGTCCGATCACTCCACATCGCGCACACCTCCCGCGGGGTACTGCCGCAGGCAACGTTCCGCCGCCCTACAGCGCCATGAGCTCCTGAGCCACCCGGGACAGTGTTCCCCGCTCAAGGCCGTAGTAGACCCACAGCCCACGCTTCGTGGCGGTCACGAGGCCGGCGCTCACCAGGACCGCCATGTGGTGCGAGATCGTGGAGGGCGCGAGTTCGAGCGCCGCAGCGAGATCGCAGGCGCAGACCTCCGTCGGGCAGCAGGAGCCATCGTGCGAGGTCTGCGAGGCGATGATCCGGACCAGGGCGCGGCGGGGCGCTGAGGCCAGCGCCTTGAAGACAGCGTCGGCTGCGTCGTCATCTGTGACCGAAACGGCAGGGACCGGAAGTGGCGTCGCACCGTCACACGCGCATGTGCGCGACTCGCTCACTTCGCACGCTCCTTGAGCGGCTTGCCGACGCTGTAGGCGTCCGCCAGCTTCCGGCCGAGCGCACGATACTCGCGCGTGCCCGGGACGTAGGTGATCGGATCGAGCAACTCAACGTCAACGTTGCCGTCCGCGGTCAGGACGTCCTCATCCGCTTGGATCTCGACAACCTCGCCGAAGACCACCCGGTAGTCGCCCACGTCGTGCATCGCCGTGACGCGGCACTCCAGCGCCATCGGGCACTCGGCGACGAGCGGCGCCGAGACCGACGCGGCCGGCGCAGGTGTGAGACCGGCGGCCGCCCACTTCCCGGCACCGCCTCCCGCTTCGATCCCGCAGAAGTCGAGCGAAGCCTCCATGCCGGCCCGCGGCACGTTCACGGTGAACTCCCCGCTCGCCTCGATCAGGGGCAGGGTGTGACGCACATTGCGCAGGCCCATCGCGATGGTCGCGGGTGTCCCGGACACCATCCCGATCCACGCAACGGCGCACAGACCTATCTCGCCCTCATACCCGGCTGCGATCAGGACCGCAGGCATCGGGTAGAGCAGCGTCTTGGACGCCACGTGGCGCTTCATGGTGGGCTCCGTTCATTCGGCTACTTCGAAGTATATCGAACTAGCTTGGCATCGACGAAATGGCGCCGGCCCATATCGACATTTCGGAGCCGCGGTTCAGCAGCAACTTCCGCCACAGCTGCAGCCGCCGGTTGACGTCGGCAGTTCGAACACCTTGGACGCCTCGTGGCTTCCGAACCGCGGGCACGTGGCAGTAGCGGGAGCCTCCTCACCGTCTGCGACCTCGACAGCGAGCGTGATCCCGCACTCAGCGCATCGATAGACCCACGTTGTCACGCATACTCCTTCCGGCTTCCCTCTCGAGGCTCCTCAGCTCACTTCGACAAGCCGCACAGCCACCGCCCTCGAGATGGCGTCGGCTTCGATGTCATTTGCGCACGCAGCAACGCCATCAACCAGCACCACCGGGAAGTCGACCTGGTCCCGCATGATCAGTTGGATGACCTCATGCTGCTCCAGAGGTTCGAGTTCGTAGAGCCCCACGACCTCGATCCGGAACTGCGCCGCAGTCTCGCGCGTGAGCTTCTCCTCCAGCACGTGGAGGCGCCAGTCGACTGGCATCGCTCAAGTAGAGCCTTCCGAGAGTCTCAGGTCCTCGAGCGGACCGCCCGAGTAGAGATCAGCACCGCCTCAACCGCAGGCGTCCGCCTCGATGACCTTGATCACAATCTCGTGCATCTTCACTCCCCTTCTTGTCAGGCCAGCCAAAGCAAGTAGCCGGCGGCGGCGAGCATGGCGACCCCGCCGATCTTCGTCAAGACACCGGTCACTCGGGAGAACGACTTCATGATTCCGAGCGAGCCGGAGGCCAGCCCGAGGAGCATGAGCGGGGCGCCCTTGCCGAGCCCGTAGACGAACAGAAGGGCAGCACCCTGTGTCGCCGATCCGCGAGCCGCCGCGATGGTCGCGATCGCCGCCAGTATCGGAGTGGAGCACGGAGAGGCGACGACACCGAACAGGACCCCGAACAGAAAGGCGCCGACGAAGCCGCGCCTCGAGGGCCTCGCCTTCGGCAGGAAACGGTTCAGAGCATCGAACGGTATGTTGATCAACCCGAGCATCTGAACACCGAGCACGAGACATATCGCTGCGACGGCGTAGTAGGCCCAGGCGCCAACGATGATGGCGTGCCCGATGGCGCCTGCCGCCGCGCCGATGACTGCGAACAGCAGCGCCATGCCGAGGACGAAGGTGGCCGAAAGCGCGAGTCCGCGGAACCATGCCGAGCGCCGCGGCAGCTCCGCATCCGCGACGTGCCCCGTCACGTAGCCGAACACGGCTGGAAGCATCGGCAGCACGCACGGCCCGAATCCGGCGACGATGCCACCGACGTAGGCGACACCGAATGCTGCCGCGCCGGTCACCGCGCCCCCACTCAGCTGAGAGGCCAGGGACTCGACCCAGGTCACCGGGCCGCCAGCTTGTCGAGGTAGCCCCTCATAGCGGTCTCATCCATGGCGCCTGTGAAGGAGTCGACGATCTCGCCCTTCGAGTCGATGAAGAACGACTGCGGGATGTACTGGAACCGGAACCTCGCCGCGAGCCGCATTGCCGCGTCGTCTGTCGTTATCGCATTCACGAAGACCACTTCGCCCTCGTAGTCAGCAATCACCTTGTCCACGACGGCCGAGATCTCGATGCACGGGTCGCACGTCAGCGAATGGAAGAGCACGAAGATGGGCTTGCCGCTCGCGAGCGCCGCGTCGTAGGCGGCTGCCGGATCGGCGTGAGACTGCGACGGCCCGTCTGTTGCCGCGGGAGCTTGCACTGAGGACCCCGCCGAGGACGTGGCAGACGTCCCGGGCGTTTCCGACGTACCCGCCGCGCCGCTCGACCCGGACTTGGCAACCATGATGGCGACAAACGCCAGCACGATCATCGCCGCGAGTATCCAGCCGATCTGCTGCTTCGCCCGACTGGGCGGCGCCTCCACCGCCACGGCTACTCCCCCGCGTCTCGTTGCGTCACCAGGCGCACGAGCAGGACCGGTATCTCCGAGTGCCTAAGCACCCTGTCGGCTACCGAGCCGATCACAGCGCGCGCCAGGCCCGTTCGCCCGTGCGTGCCCATGATGATCAGGTCGGCGCCGACTTTGCGGGCCTGGTCGAGTATCGCCGCGTCGACACGCGAGCAGATATCGACGGCGACCGTCGCTTCTACACCCTCGGCGCGCAGCGCTGCCGCCTCGCCCTCCGCAGCTTGGCGCAGGTAGTTCGAGATCGCGGCCGTGACCGCCTCGTCCTCGACGCCGTCGTAGTCCGCGGGCTCCGCAACTGCGAATACGAGCACCGAGTCACCCGTGCCCCGGGCCATATGGGCCGCCACGTGGCGCGCCGCTCTTGCCGTCGCCGATCCGTCGGTCGGAAGCAGGATCGTCCGAGTCATGATCACTCCCCTCCCACGGCACCGCGGAAGCGAGCCGCCCAGTCCCTGCCGATGATGATCTCCATGAGCGGGGCCATGATGAATGCGGACGCGAACAGGAGGCCTTCGCGCAGGAGCGTGAACTTCCAGCCGAACAGACGCAACTCGAGCGGGATCATGGGCAGCTTGATCGCCCACGTCGACACGATCGCTACGATAACGCCTCCCCGAGCGCCCTTGGCGAGCAGTGCTTTCAGCAGCGGAAAGACGCCGACCAACGGCCCGTGGATGACGGTACCGAGCCCCGCGCCCAGCGCCAGCCCCTTGAACCCGGAGCTGTCGCCCAGGTGCCTGATGATGAACTCCTCGCTCACCCACACCTGGAACAGGCCGACGATCACGAAGACGGTGACCAGCGTGGCCGCCAGCTCACCGAAGGTCTGCAGGCCGAGCAATGCTCCCTTTGCAGCAGAAGCCGGGCGCGTGATTGACACGAAGAGATATGCGATCGCGATCGCCCATACAAGCCAGTTGGCCTTCGACCACTTCAGCAACCGCTTCACAGCACCCACCCCATGACCATTCCGAGCACGACCGACAGCGTGAGCGCGAGGACCCAACGCGATACCGCGAAGCGCGCGCCGAAGAACTGGATCTCGGCGGGAAGCGTTACCGTCCCCACCGCGACCCAGGCGATGAGCAACGTGCCGACGGCCGCCACGCTGGCGTGCTGCGCGAGCAGATACTGCCCGAGCGGGAACACAGCCGCGGGCGGTCCCGTCGCCAGACCACCGACGATCGCAGCGTAGATCGGCGCCAAGATGCCCTGCCCCGCGCCCAACCACCCCTGGATCTGATCGGGTGTCAGCAGCACTTCGAACAGACCGATCATGGCGAACACGGCGACGAAGAACGGAAGGACATTGAGGAACTGCTTGAGCGCGACTCGGAGAGCCTTCTTGGTCTTTGCCCTGTCCCGGAGCGTCGAGAAGGCCACCAGCGCCGCAGTGACGCCGAGAAGCGCAAGATCGGTGCCGGTCATCGCGGCCTCGTTCCGGGACCCTGGACCAGCGTTGAGCGTGGCCCGCCAGAATGCTCAGGGGTGTGTGCTTCAGGCATGTTCCGGCCCTGCAACCTCGGCCATCGTCGCGAGGACCTGCTCGACTGTCGTGGCCTGAACGTCTTCGCTCATGGGGTCCTTCCTTTCAGTCAGGTTTAGCCCGCGGCTCAGTGCAGGATCGCGTTGAACAGGTAGCCGATGGCCATGATGCCCACGGCGTTCACGCCGAAATACACGGCGATGAGCTTCGGCTTCAGCACCTTGCGCAGGATGATCGCCTCGGGAAGCGAGAGCCCCACGACCGCCATCATGAAGGCGAGCACGGTGCCCATCGCCATGCCCTTCTCGGTGAGCACGCTCACGAGCGGGATGACGCCGGCGGCGTTGCTGTAGAGAGGCACGCCGACGAGGACCGCGATCGGCACCGCGAAGGGGTTGCTCGGCCCGGCGTAGCGCACGAGGAAGTCGTTCGGGATGTAGCCGTGCATCACGGCGCCGATACCGATACCGATCACCACGTACGGCCACACCTTGCCGACGATCTCGCCAACATAGCCACGTGCGTACCTGAGCTTCTCCGGCCACGTCTGCTCGCCCAGCTCACCGGACTCGCCCATGCGGATCTGATAGACGTACTCCTCGACCCAGCTCTCCAGCCCGAGCTTGCCGATGATGATGCCGCTCGTGATCGCGATGAACAGACCGGACACGACGTAGAGCAGCGTGATCTTCCAGCCGAACAGACCCCACAGCAAGATGATCGCGACCTCGTTGATCATCGGACTCGAGACGAGGAACGAAAACGTCACTCCGAGCGGCACGCCGCTCTCCACGAATCCGATGAACAGCGGAACTGCGGAGCAGGAGCAGAACGGCGTCACGATGCCGAGCAGCGCCGCGGCCACGTTGCCCGCATAGAGACGCGAGTGCGACAGGAGCTTGCGCGTCCTCTCCGGCGGGAAGAACGACCGGACGATCGCGACGAAGAAGATGACGACGGCGAGAAGGATGAGGACCTTCGGCACGTCGAAGAGGAAGAAGTCGAGCGACAGCCCAAGCTTGCTGGTCTTGTCCAACCCGAACACGGTGTAGGTCAGCCAGTCCGCCAGGAGCTGTAGTGGGTAGAACGGATCCATCGCGATACTCCAGTCGAGTGACGAGCGTTACTCGGAGGGGCGGGAGAGCAGGGCGACGACCTCGCTGTATGACGGGACGCGGCCTGCAAGGACGAGCTTCTCGTCGACGACGAGTCCAGGCGTCGACATGACTCCGTAGCCCATGATGTCCTTGATGTCCGTGACTTTGAGGACCTGGGCGTCGATGCCCAGCTCGTCCACCGCGCGCGAGGCCAGTGCCTCCAGCCTTTGGCAGTTCGCGCATCCGGAGCCGAGCACCTTGATGACCATTGACTCCTCCATCGTTGTAACCGTCGAATCGTTCAGGCGCGCGAACGTCGCCCGGGATTCCTCTGGCACTACAGGCGCCTCAGTTCACTCGCGGCCGCATCGAGAGCCTCTCGGCGCAGGCTGTAGTAGATCCACTTTCCGTCGCGGCGGGCCGTCACGAGTCCTGCCCCCAGCAAGACCGACATGTGATGCGAGATCGTGGATGGCACGATCCCGAGCCGATCGGAGAGCTTGCAGCCACAGACCTCGTCCGGAGCGCAGCAGGTCTTGCCGGGGTCCGGGGTGGCCTCGCCAAGTATGCGGAGGATCTCCCTGCGCTGCTCGGACGCAAGCGCCTTGAACACGTCGTCGATTCCCTGGCTATGGGCACGACCGTGGGTGGCATCGCGATTCATCGTCTTCAAGGGTCAGCGCTCCTTGGCTCGGACGTGTACGGGCGGGTCAGGCCTGGTCAGCAGCGGCTTCGAGTTCCCGGGAAGCGGCGGAGAGCGCGGGGAGCGCGATGATGCCGAGCACGGCCAGGCCGGCGCCGTACGCGACGTACATCGCCGTCGAGCCGGCGCCGCCGATGACACGGCTGCCGAGCTGCGTGCCCACAGCGCCGCCAATCATGAACGCAAACGTCACGAGCGACATCGCCGTCCCGCGCGCCGCGCGTGCGAACTCAGTCGCCACGGTGAGCAGCGTCGAATGCGCCGTCATGAAGCCGAATCCGAGCAGGAACACTCCGACCCCCGTCAGCAGAAGGCTTCCTGACCCCGCGACGACGAGCCCGTCCGCGATGGCCGCGAGCAGGAGCCCGAAGGTGATCGTCCGGGTCCGCCCGAGCTTCGCTGCGACTGCCGCGCTCGTCCGGCCAGCGATCACTGCAGCGATTCCGAATGCCGTCATCACGCCGCCGATAGCAAGGAAGGACAGGTGGAACCGCTCGGAAAGCACAGTACCCAGGTAGCTGAAGCTGCCAAGCAGGAACACTCCCTCGAAGAGGATCACGAGATAGGCGCGCAGGCTCGCGCCCTCGCAAAGCAGATCGAAGTACGGCCTCAGCACGGGGGCCTTCGGATTGCGCGTCTCACCTTCGGCTGCAGTTCGCAGGCTTCTCCACAGCACCAGCGTCACCAAGGCGGCAAACGCTCCATACAGGAGGAATACGCCGCGCCAGTTCAGGAGGTAGGCGATCGCGCCGCCGATGCCCATGGACAGCGCCTGCCCAAGGAACGAGATGCCCATGAACGAGCCGATCGCCTGCTGGCGCCGCTCCATCGGAACGACGTCGGCGATGAGCGCAAGCGAGATCGGCATGGTCGCGGCAGCGAACAGTCCGGTGAGCGCGCGAATACCCGCGAGCATGGGGATGGTCGATCCGAGCGCGAGCAGGGCCGTCGCGACCGAGAACGCGCCCAAGGTGCCGACGATGATGCGGGACTTGCCAAAGCGGTCCGCAAGCGGACCGAACACGAGCTGGAAGAGGCCGAACGGCAGCATGTAGGCGGCGATCAGCACGCCCGCGCCCGCCGCCGGGACCCCGACGCTCTGCGCGATCGCCGGGAGTATCGGAGAAACCACCCAGTTGTCGGCCATGACGATGAATCCGGCAAGGCCGAGCAGCAGGACAAGACTGTTGCGCTTCACGTGTGGAACCTCTCACTTCGATACACATCGAACTGTTTTCACGAAGATATACCCCCGCCGGTATGCGCGTCAACTCATCCGACCGAGAGAGACCTCACGCTCGCGCCAGTGTGTCAGCCAACGTTTCAGGCAGGCCGGCGAGACGCATGGCGGACGCCACCGCCTCGATGTCGTACGTGACGCGATGCACAACCGCCCCCACCCACGCGCCGACGTCACCCGCCGAGGACGCCGCTACATCGGACGGAGCCGCGCTCCGTACCTCGCTTGCTTCCCCGATCACCACTTCGACCCACCCGGCACGCGAGTCCCCGTCCTTCGGCTTCCCCACCGATGCACTGCTGATGTAGTGAACAGACACGCCATCGGGATCCTTCATCGCCCTGTGATAGGGGATGTGCACGTGACCCACGCACACCACGTCGGCCTTGGCCTGCCCCGCGAGGCGGGCCAGCTGCTCGTCGGTCCGGTCGGGCAGCAGGTACTCGTTGATCTTGCGCGGGCTACCGTGAGCGAGAAGGACGCGAACACCCTCGATCTCCAATCGGATCTCGTGGGGCAGACTCGCAAGCCACCGATGATCGGCGTCGTCGAGCGCGGCATCGGTGAATGAGTACGACGCCGCTCCGTCCGTCTTGGCCTGTTCGGTTGCGTAGTAGCAGCCGCATTCTCCGCGGCGGTTGCCGATGCCCTCGTCGTAGTTGCCCATGATCGTCGGGACCCCGAGCATGCGGATCCGATCCACGACCCCGGCAGGGTCGGGCCCGTAGCCCACCAAGTCGCCGAGACAGTACATCTCCGTCAGCCCACGCGCAGCGATGTCAGCAATCACCGCATCGAGCGCGACGAGGTTGCCATGGATGTCGGAGAAGAGAGCGATGCGCCTCACCCGCAGCACCTCCCGCTGGAGAGTACTGCCCCAAGCGCCAACATCGCGGCCTCACGAATGTGCTCGACGGCATAGGACTCCTGCACGGTATCGTCGAGCGATATCGCACCGCAGCAGACGCTCTCCTCATCACACAGGTCGCCGCATGAAGCGCACTCTGTGGACACGCGCTCCGCGCCAAGCCACTGCTCGATGGGCTTGCCATTGATGAGCACTGAGTTCGAATCAGGCAGGTTCTCGATCGTCGTGGCGTGCTCGACGAGCGTGACGTCAACACCGAGGGGCCTCAGTTGGGCCTTCAACTCACCTGCCGCGATGCGTGCGTTGTCGATCGTTCCGTTGCAGCGTTCGCAGGTCTCTCCGTCCACGCGCAGCACGGTTGTCTCGATGACGACGCTCTTCCGAACCGGTGGACAACAACCCATGGGGTTCACCTATTCTGGTCTCGATCCACCCTAGCTTGTTGGCGGCACGAACAGGACCGAGCACTCCGCCTTGAGCGCAACGTGTCGGGCCACGCTGCCCCAGAGCGCCCGGTGCAGAGCACCGTGTGCGCAGGGGCTCAGCGCGATCGCGCTGGCACCCCAGCCAGCCGCGTCGGCTACGATCTTCTCTGCAGGCAAGCCGACAAGCGCGGTCGACTCCGCTTCGACTCCTGTCGGCGCGAACTGGTCCAGCAGCGCTTGTGCCTCGTCAAGCTGCGCCGCGTCACGCACGACGTGGACGACCCGCATCGCGCCCAGACCCGGGAGTGTCTTCACAAAGCCGATCACCGCTGCGGGATCGTGCTCGAGATCCACGGCGATCAGAGTCCGCTCGAATGGGCTGCGCTCCGACATCCGGCAGCAGCTGCCGTCGCCCGCAGCAATGCCGACGCGCTCGATCAGAACCGGCAGCTTCCCGCTGGATGCAACCCGCTCTGCCGTGCTGCCGAAGAGCCGTCCGGTTCGCACTCCCTTGCCGAGGCTCGTCATGATGACAAGTTCGGCATTCTCCTCGGCAGCGACTCGCAAGATAGTCTGAGTCGAGTCGCCTTGCTCCACTCGGACGGCAGTCACGTGGAGCCCGCAGCCCGCCAGGCGCTCCGACTCCTGCGCAAGACGTTCCTTTGCGAACTCCATGATGCCGGGCACGGATCCACCGGCGGTATAGAGGTCGAGATCGACAACGTGCAGCAGCGTGACGTCGCCGCCCTCTTGCCCTGCGAATGCCCGAAGCGCGTCCAGAGCGAGAAGGCTCGCCTCGGACAGGTCGACCGCAGCGAGGTACTTCATGGTCACTGCGCCCCTTCCGTACCAAGTGCTCTCTCTCCCGAGCGGAGTTCGTAGCGCCCGCGAGTCTTCTTGGCGATCCAGACGAGCGAGAGCATCACCGGGACTTCCGTCAGAACACCCACAACCGTCGCCAGCGCGGCGCCGGATGCCAGACCGAACAGCGAGATGGCGACCGCTACCGCGAGCTCGAAGAAGTTGGAGGCAGAGACATACCCCGCTGGAGCTCCGATATTGAAGGGCAGTCGCCATGCCCACGACCAGCCGTAGGAGATCGCGAAGATCAGGTACGTCTGGATGGTCAACGGTATCGCGATCAAGACTATGTGCAGCGGATTCGAGACGATGGTCTGTCCCTGGAAGACGAAGAGGATCACAAGCGTGGCCAGCAAGGCGGTGATCGTGACAGGCGACAGAGCCGGCAGGAACGTGCCTTCGAACCACGCGAGGCCCTTGTGTTTGATCAGCTGGACCCGAGACACCCAGCCAAGGGCGAGCGGCACGACTACGAAGAGAACGACCGAGAGGATGACGGTGTCGTAGGGAACTACCACGTCGGTCAGTCCAAGCAAGAACATCACGAGGGGCGCGTACGCAATCAGGATGATCAGGTCGTTCGTGGCCACCTGCACCAGTGTGTAGGCCGGATCCCCGTCCGAGAGATACGACCAGACAAAGACCATCGCCGTGCATGGCGCTGCGCCCAACAGGACCGCGCCAGCGAGGTACTCTCGCGCCAGATCCACGGGGATCCATTGGGTGAACACGACGTTCAGGAAGAACCACGCGATCGCGTACATCGTGAACGGCTTGATGATCCAGTTCGACGTCCACGTGACAATGAGGCCTCGCTTCTTCTCGCCAACCCTTCGAATCGACGCGAAGTCTATCTGGAGCATCATCGGGTAGATCATCAGCCAAATCAGGATCGCAACCGGGATGGAGATCTGTGCGTACGTGAACTTGGACAGCCACGCCGCAAGACCCGGCCAGGCGTTTCCGGCGACGGTTCCCGCAGCGATGCAGAGCACCACCCAGAGTGTCAGGAATCGCTCGAACAGTCCCAGGCGCTTCTTCTCGGCTGGTGAGGTTGATGCTGGTTCAGCCATGGTCTCTGCCCCCTGTCCCTTCTTGACTGTGTTCACGCGTACCCGCCGCCCGGCGGACTCTCAGCGTCAACAGCCGCTGTTCGGAGCGCATCCTCTGCCCGGCCGCATGGTCGCCGCCGGGAAGGCTTTCAGCGCGTGCGGGTATCCGCACTTGGGGCATTCCGCTTCCGGCGGAACAGGCTTGCTCTCGTCAACCTCCACCTCGAACGTGTTCTGGCATCGCTCGCAGAAGTAGACGTAGCGCGTGATCTCGGTACCAGAGTCGAGGGCCGCCATCATTCCGTCAGCGCTCCCAGGCCTTCGCCGACCGGCGATACGGGCAGCCAGCGTACGCTCGCGGTGCGCGATGCATGGTCCCGCGTCACGCTCTCGATGTGCCGACTCTCATGTGCTCCGCGCCGGCGCAGCACAGGGTCGTCGGTGTCCACAAGGGCAAAACTCTGATTGATCACCCAGGCGTAGGGCGCAATGCCAGCGCGGCGCAGATCATCTTGCAGTCGCCGCGCCTCGCTCACCGGAGTCGCCTCGGCGAGTGTGACGATGAGAACCTTGGTGAAGTCGGGATCTCTCAGGCGCGGAAGCAGTTCGAGCACCTCAGGGGGGGTGTCCGTCGTGTTCCGTGACACCTCGCGGTGGTACGCCTCCGATGAGTCGATGAGCAGCAGCGTGTGGCCGGTGGGAGCGGTGTCGAGGATGACGAATCCACTCGCCGCACCGGCGACCACTCGCGCGAACGCGCGGAAGACCGCGATTTCCTCGGTGCATGGGGAGCGCAAGTCCTCTTCTAGCATCGCCAACGCGGAGGGATCGAGACCCTTTCCTGTCGTTGCGAGCACCTGATCCCGGTACGCCGCGACCTCGATCGCGGGGTCGATGCGACTGACCTCGAGCGAAGCCGCAGCATCTCCGAGGGCGTCAACAATGTGCGCCGCGGGGTCAGTCGTCGAAAGGTGGACAGGAAACCCTCGCTTGGCCAATTCGACAGCGATAGCGGCGGCGATCGTCGTCTTGCCGACGCCCCCTTTGCCCATCGTCATCACAACGCCCGAGCCGCGCTGTGCGATGTCGTCTACAAGCGAACGGAGTGACTCCGTTCCCATGACCGCGATCTGCTCGGTCAGGGCACTGGACACGGCCTGAGGACCCGGCCGGGCCGATGCCAGCCCGCGAAGCCCGTCGAGACCGACAGGCGGAGCCACAACGAGCGGCACCTCCACTCGCGGCAACTTCGAGAGCGATTCCGGCACCTCGCGAAGAGCCTCAGCACCTCGCTTCTCCAGGGCATCGGCGATCATGTCACCACGCCGGGCCGCCGAGAACAGCCCATTGAGCACCAAGCGCTGATTGCGGATTCCGAGCTCGCGGAGTTCCTCGGACGAACGCGTCGCCTCGTTGAGTGCGGAGACCTCCGGGCGCGACACAAGGACGAGTGTGGTCAGCGCGGGATCCGCGAGAGCCTCGACCGTCCGGGCGTACAGCTCGCGATATGCGGAGAGTCCCGCGAGCGGGCCGAGGCAAGATTCGCCGGTCGTGTTCGTCTCGATGAACTCGCTCCAGGCCGACGGTAGTGTGAGAAGCCGCAGGGTGTGGCCTGTGGGAGCGGTGTCGAAGATGACCGTGTCGTACCCGGCGGTGGCTGACGGGTCACCCACGAGACTGGCGAACTCGTTGAAGGCGGCGATCTCCACAGTGCACGCACCCGAAAGCTGCTCCTCCATGGACGCCAGAGCGGCGTCCGGCAGCACCCCGCGGTACGGACCTACCATCGATTCGCGATACGACGCCGCAGCGACCTCAGGATCGATGTTCATCGCGTCGAGTCCCGGAGCTCCGGCCACGGAGCGAGGCTTGTCGGACAGTGCGACTCCGAGCACCTCGTCGAGATTCGACGCCGGGTCGGTGCTGACCAGCAGAACATGGCGGCCCGCATCTGCGAGCGTCACCGCGACCGCGCATGCGATCGAGGTCTTGCCGACGCCGCCCTTCCCTGTGAAGAAGAGGACGTTGGTCGCCTCGGCAGCAAGAGTCCCGATCGCGCTGGGCGCGGTCGTCTTGTGCTCGATGAGCGACGCCATACCTAGACTCCTTCGGGAGGGTTCACAAACGCGGCGAGTTCCTCCCGAGAGGGATACGTCTTCGTGGAAACGACCTCGTCACCGACCATCACAACCGGCAGACAGTCGGCGGAATCCGAGTTGAGCAGCGCGAGGATGATCGGGTTCTGCACAAAGGCAGCCGGCTGCTGGGCGAGGTTGAACCTCTCGACGGTTGCTCCCAGGGATTCGAGCCACTGCACGTCGGCCGCGAACCGCACGAGCTCCGGATCGACATTGGGGCCGCAGACCCCGGTGGAGCAGCACATCGGGGGGTCGTAGACCCTGATGGAGGCTTCGGACATGTCAGCATCCCCCTCCCACTGAAGAGCAGACCGCCGCACTACTGGCGATCATGTCGATCGCGCGCCGATAGTCGTCGAGGACCGACTTGACAAGGCAGTACACCATCGCAGTCCCGACTGGTGCCGCGTTGACCAGTCCTGCAGCCTTGAGAAGGCGCAAGTGTTCGGAGACCGTGGACTGAGCGAGTTCGAGCTCCGAAAAGACCTCCCGCCCGCGACATTCCGTCTGAGCCGCCAGCAGCTTCACAATGCGGACTCGGGCCGGGTGAGCCAACGCCTTCGACACGAGAGCCACCTGCTCGTTGGTCATCCTATTCCTCCTCCATCGTTCATCGTCTATGGACGATACATCACGCCGACGCTGAACGCAACCGTGGCTAGAAGGACCTTGGATGCCGCCCGGAGCTGGGTGCTCTGAGCAGTCCGCTCAACTCGAGGGTCAGTCCTCGAGTTCGGCGACCACCGCCTCCGCTTCCGTGAGCAGATCGGCCTCGACAGGCATGGCTTCGCCCGCGAAATAGCGCTTCCTGAAGGCCAGCGCCACGTTCACCAGACCGATGAGAACAGGAACCTCGACGAGCGGACCGACGACGGCCGCGAACGCGGCACCGGAGTTGATGCCGAAGACCGCGACGCACACGGCGATGGCGAGCTCGAAGTTGTTCGATGCCGCTGTGAAGGACAGCGTGGTGGTCTTTGCGTAGTCGAGCTTGAGCGCCTTCGCCACAAAGAACGTCAGGAAGAACATGATCGCGAAATAGAGGAGCATCGGGGCGGCCACACGAACGACGTCCAGCGGGAGCTGCAGGATGTAGCCGCCCTTGAGCGAGAACATCACGAAGATCGTGAAGAGCAACGCGACAAGCGTGACCGGTCCGACCCTCGGGACGAACACCTCGTCGTACCAGCTGCCGCCCTTGAGCCTGCGAAGCAGGACGCGGGTCGCCAGCCCTGCGAAGAACGGCAGGCCCAGGTAGATGGCGACAGTGCCGGCGATTTCGCCTACTGAGATGCTGACAACCGCACCCTTGAGCCCGAGGAGTGGGAGCAGCACGGTCACGAACACGTAGGCGTACATGCTGAAGAACAGCACCTGCATGACACTGTTGACCGCAACGAGACCTGCTGCGAACTCAGTATCGCCCTTGGCGAGGCCGTTCCAGACGATGACCATCGCAATACACGGCGCAATCCCGATGATGATGAGACCGACCATGTACTCGGGAAAGCCGCGCATAAGGGTGACCGCCAGGACGAACATCACGGTCGGCGCGACGATCCAGTTCATGACCATGGCCAGCCCGAGAGCCTTCTTGTCCCGCATCGCGTCGGGAAGCTCCTCGAAGCGCACCTTGCAGAACGCCGGATACATCATGAGGATCAGGCCGATGGCGATCGGCACGTTGGTCGTACCGACACCCAAGGTGCCGATGAAGCGAGGGATCGCGGGGATCAGCGCGCCCGCCGCAACGCCGACGCCCATGGCAAGGAAGATCCACAAGGTCAGGAAGCGGTCGAGGAAGCTCAGCTTCTTGGCGACGGACTCGGTCATGGACGCTCCTCGCAGTCGGAAACGCAGGGCACGCACAGGCAGTACCGGAGTCATCTGCAGTGAACCAGAGGAAACGGCCGGACGCTAGCGGACCGGCGGCTCTCCGAGCACGTCCGCGAGCGCCGCGGGATCGAAGTTCACGATGCAGGTGTCGCCGATCTCGAAGGTCGGCGTGACGACCTTGCCCGCCAGCTCGATGCAGCGCTCGCGCGCGTCGAGGTCCTCGTCGATGTCGATGACCTCGTACTCGTAGCCCTTGCCGTCCAGCCAGTGCAGTGCACGATGGCAGTCGCCGCACCACGAACGGCAGTACACGATGCACTTCGGTTGCTCTGCCACGGCGCGACCCCGTTCCTCGTCTCGTCGGATCTCGCCTCCAGTGTACGCGGACGGGCCTGCGCCCGCTCCCGCCAGCGCACGCGTGCGCGTGCCCGGGTGCTACGCTCTCCCCAGCAGGTCCATCCGCGGGAAGGGGCACCCGGACATGGCCGAAGGCGCCGTCGCGATCGAGCAGTTCGAGCTGGGGGACCCGCGCATCCGGGAGTTCGCGTACCTGCCCTGGCGCCTGTACCGCGGAGACGCGAACTGGACCCCGCCGCTGATGATGGACCTGCTGGGCAACAAGCTGCTCGGCGCGAAGGGGCTGCTCACCGCCGAGCACGCCTACCACGAGAACGCCGAGGTCACCCACTTCATCGCGAGGCGCGAGGGGCGCGCCGTCGGCCGCGTGTCCGCTGCGGTCAACCGCCGGTTCAACGAGCACTACGGGGCGAAGGTCGGCTTCTTCGGCTTCTTCGAGGTCGAGGACGACCAGGACGCCGCCTGCGCGCTTCTCGACGCCGCGGCGGCGTGGCTGAAGGCCCGTGGCATGACCGCGATGCGCGGTCCGGGCGAGTACAGCAACGCCACCCACGAGCGCCAGGGCATCCTCGTCGAGGGATTCGAGCACCCGCCCACCGTGGAACTCACCCACAACCCGCCCTACTACGCCCGGCTCATCGAGGGGTGTGGGCTCGCCAAGGTCAAGGACTACGTCGCGTACATGATCGACTTCGACGACGTGCCGGCAGAGCGTATCGCGCGGCTTGCGGGAGCCATTCGGGAGCGCGGCCGCATCGAGACCCGAATGGTCGACATCAAGAAGTGGAACGAGGAGATCCGCCTCGTGATCCGCCTCTACAACGAAGCGTGGGCGGCGAACTGGGGCTTCCTGCCTATGACCCAAGGCGAAGCGGATTCGATCGGAGAGACGCTCCGGCCCATCATCGACCCCGGCCTCATTCGCTTCGCCTACATCGACGGCGAGCCGGTGGCCGTCTTCGGCGCTATCCCCGACCCGAACTGGGCGCTGCGTCCGCGCTGGAAGTGGTACGGCGACGGGGACCTCGTGCGCATGGTCCGGCTCCTCGCGCAGCGCCGTCACATCCCCCGCGTTCGCCTCATGTTCTTCGGCATCATCCCGAAGTACCGCCGTCTCGGCGTGGACGCGCTGCTGTTCAAGGAGCTGTGGGACTACGCGGTTCCGCGCGGCTACCGGTGCGGCGAACCCTCGCTGCTGCTCGAGGACAACGACATGGTCATCCGCCCGTCCGTGGCCATGGGCGGGCGCGAGTACAAGCGCTGGCGCATCTACGAGCGAGCGCTGTAGAGGGGAGCCGCATCGCGGCGGCTTCACCCTTTGCATGCGCTCGTTGTATGCTGGCGCCCGCGCCCTCGTAGCTCAGGGGATAGAGCAATGGTTTCCTAAACCATGTGCCGCAGGTTCGAATCCTGCCGGGGGCACCACACGACACTGCACGCCGCGCACGGGGTCGTGCGCGCAGCACATAGAACAGTCCGCCCGTCGTCACGGGTGCGAGCGGTCGAAGAGGCCCTCGCTGCAGGACCGCTGCCTCGGGGAGCACGTGAGCCGACCCTGAAAGGGGGGTGGCCGACGGAGCCGCCGCCTCGCAGCGCTTTCGTCGAGATGCTGCTCGCGAACGACGCGCCAGCGCGCGCTCGCTTCGTCGGGCCGCTGATCGCCGACCTGGGCGACCCGGACCACGTGGTCCGTTGGCGCGCCGCGCTCGCCCTCGGGTACGTCGGCCGCGACGACCCGCGCGCGACTCTCGCGCTCGTGTACACTCTCCGCGACCGCAACGAGACCGTGCGCGACTGCGCGACACGCTCCTTGGCCGGACTCGGGCAGAGAGCCGCAGAGGCCCTCGTCGAGGCCCTCGCAGACGAGACCGAGACCGCGGCGATCGTTCGGGCGCTCGCGGCCACAGGCGCCCACGGGATCGCTGCGCTCACCAGCGCGCTCTCCTCAGGCGACCCGCACGTGCGCTGGGCAGCTGCGGCCGCGCTCGAGGAGATCGCCGACGAAGGCGCCGTCCGCGCGCTGATCGGCTGCCTGTCCTCGGACAACGCGCCAGCTCGCGAATGCGCCATCTCCGCGCTCGGCCACATGGGCTCCAAGGCCGTCCCGGCGCTCATCGAGATGCTTGCGAGTGGTGAGACGGGCGCCCGCCGCACCGCCGCCACCGCGCTCGACAGCATCGGCGACGCCCGAGCCTTCATGCCGCTCCTGGTCGCGCTGAGCGACGATGACCCGGGCGTGCGCGGCGCAGCCGCGTGGGCCATCGGCGCGCTCCACGATCCGCGCTCGTTCGGCCCCCTGCTGGTCGCCCTCGACGACGAGCACGGCACCACGCGAGCCGGTGCGGCGGCGGGACTCGGGCGCCTCGGTGACGACCGCGCCCTCGGACCGCTCCTGGTCGCGCTCTCCGATCCGGATGACCGCGTGCGTACCCGTACAGCCGCCGCGCTCGGCGAGATGGGCTGCGCTGACGCCGCTTTGCCGCTCGTGTCGGCGCTCATCCTCGACCCCTCCGTCGAAGTGCGACACCACATCGCCGACGCGCTCGGTGAGCTCGGTCCGCTCGCTGTCGCGCCCTTGCTCGCCGCATTCGAGCACGAGGAGGAGGAGGGCCGCGAGTGGGTCGTGACCGCGCTCGAGGCGATCGGTGCGCAGGGAGTGACCACCGCGCTCGTTCAGCTCGAGGATGGTGGCAGCCTTGGCGCGGAGGGACTCGCCGAGGCGCTCGCGTGGCTCGACGAGGAATACGACGAGGACGAAGCGCTCGACGCTGACTTCGACGAAGACGAACCGGAAGAGCCGGGGACCGCCGCTAGCGGCCCGCTCGCGCCCACCGGCACACGCGCGACTCGATGAGTTCGAGCGCCTCGTAGAGCACGACGCCGAGCAGCGCCATCGCGAGGATTCCCGCGAACATCTGCCCGTACTGCACACGCCCCCAGGCGTCGAAGATGTAGTAGCCGAGGCCCGTGGACCCGGCGACGGTCTCCGAGAAGAAGAGCACCGCCACGGCGGTTCCCGTGGTGATCCGAAGCGCGGTGAAGATCTCCGGCAGCGCCGCAGGCACGATCACGTGCACGAGCACCTGCCAGCGATTCGCGCCAAGAGAGCGCACCGACGTGACCGACGAACTCGGGATCGCACGCGCTGCATCGCGCGTCGTCACGACGATCTGGAAGAACAGGATCACCGTGATGAGCGTGATGAGCGAGGCATCCCCGATTCCGATGAGCACCCACAGCACCGGTATGAACACGGCCTTGGGAAGGGGGTAGTTCAGGAAGACGATGGGGCCGAGCACAGCGTCGGTGCGCGGGGAGCGGCCCAGCAGCAATCCGAGCGGGGCACCCAGCGCGAGCGAGATCGCCATGGAGACGAGCACGCGGAGCGTGCTCGCCCAGAAGTGCGGAGCCAGGACCGGCAGCTGCTCGGCCAGCTGGCGGAATGCGTCGAGCGGAGTGGGCAGGGCCGGGTTCGCGAGCGCGAGCGACGCCAGGTGCCACCCGACGATCGTCACGATGACGGCACCGACGTAGCCGAGCACCTTGCGCAGGGTCGCACTCACGAGGCAGCACCCGCCGGATGCAGCGCGCCTTCCGCCGCAAGAAGCGAGCGAAGCTCCGCGCACTTCGCGTAGAACTCCTCGGTCTGCCGGTAGCCTGCGCTGCCCATGCCGGGGTTGTCGACCACGTCGGCGACCCTGCCCGGACGCGGCGTCATCACCACGACGCGTCGCCCGAGATAGACCGCCTCTTCGATGGAGTGCGTGACGAGCACCGAGGTGTGGCCGCGGTCGCGCCAGAGCGCAAGCAGCAGGTCCTGCAGGTCCTCGCGCGTGAGCGCATCGAGCGCGGAGAGCGGCTCGTCCATGAGCAGCAGGTCTGCGTCGAGTGCGAGCGCACGGGCGAGCGCGAGCCGCTGGCGCATGCCTCCCGAAAGCTCGTTCGGATACAGGTGCAGGAACTCGCTCAGCCCCACGCGATCGAGCGCTGCCAGGGCGCGGCGTTCGCGCTCCTCCACCGGGTGGCGACGGATGCGGAGACCGAGCTCGGCATTGTCGAGCACCGTCTTCCAAGGAAGCAGTCCGAAGTCCTGCAGGATGAGCGCGGTGCGCAGGCGCGGGCGGTCCACGAGGGCGTCAGCGACACGCACGAAGCCGGCACTTGGCTCGAGCAGGCCTGCGACGGTCAGCAGCAGGGTCGACTTGCCGCAGCCGGACGGACCGATGAGGGCGATGGCCTCGCCGTCCTCGAGGGACAGCTGGACCCCGTGAAGCGCGGCGACGTCCGCATCGACGCCGTGGTACGTGACGCTGAGGGCATCGATGCGGACGTCCGCCATGGCCGTATCTGTCTCCGGTTTCGCCCGCTACTTCCCGTGCGGGGTCCAGGTCAGGTCTGCGTAGGTGACGCTGGTGGTGAGCAGACCCTTGTACTTCATCCAGGTGAGAACGTCATCGACCTCGGCCTGGGTCGGGAGCTGCGCGGTCGGATACGTGCTCACGACGTAGCTGTCCTTGAGCGGCTCAGGGAGGCGGGCCTTCTCCACCAGCAGTGCGCGGGTCGCATTCGGATCCGCGTTGACAGTCGCCACAGCCTCGTCCCACACGGCCAGCAGCTTCTCGACCGCGAGCGCGCCGGCGGCGTCACTCAGATACTTCTCGGAGAAGATGAGCACCGTCTGCGAGATGTTGGCCTTTGTGTCGTCGGCGATGACCTTGGCGCCGGACTTCTCGGCGAGCGAGAGGAAGGGCTCCGGCAGCGCGGCGGCGGCGAGCTTGCCGCTCATGAGCAACTCGAAGCGGACCGGCACCTTCGGAACGATCTCAGTCTTGATGTCGGCCGGAGCGACGCCTGCGGACGCCATCAGCTTGTCCAGCACGTACTCCTGGATCGACGCGGCGGAGGTACCCACGGGCACGCCCGCCAGGCCGGCGAGGTCGGTGACCTTGGACTTCGGCTTCACGGCGATGCCGAAGCGACCCTGGGTCGCGTCAGCGCCGAGCATGATGCTGACGATCTTGACCGGCACGCCGCCCGCGCGGAGCTGGGTGGCCGCAACCGGGTCACCCATGAACCCGTCGATGGCGCCGGCGGTCAGCGCGGCATCGCGCTCCTGAGCGGACTGGAACACGGTGATCGCAACGTCGAGACCGGCCTTCTTGAACAGACCGTCGCGCTCCGCTACCCAAAGCGGCACGCTGTCCTCGGTCGGCAGGGTGCCGATGCGGATCTTCGCGGGCGTCACCTGCGCGGGCTCGGGGGTGGAGGGCGTCGAAGCCGGGGAGCATGCCGCAACGCTCGTCACGAGCATGACGGCCGCCAGCAGGGCGAGCAGGATCCGAACAGTCCGATTCACTACCGTGTTCCTTCCGAAGGGGGTCGATGCTGTACGCCGTGCGCGCACGGGCCACCTCACGAACAGACTGGCCGATGAAGCCGGATCTCATCGCGAATGGGGATGCCGGAGAAGCCGACTCCGGCGTATCCGAGCTTGTCGGCGAGCAGGCCTGTCGCGATATCCGCGATCACGAAGCCGTGCCGCTGGTAGAAGTAGAGCAGGGGCAGATCGTCGTTGGAGACGGCGGCCTTCACGGCGATGAGCGAACGGGATGCCGCCAGCGCGACCGCTGCATCGAGAAGCGCCGAGCCGACGCCACGACCCTGATACGCGGGATAGACCGAGTACATGACGACCGCCAGGTCACCGCCGTGGACCGTGCACGACATGAGTCCGATGAGCTCGTCCTCCTCGTCGACTGCGACGAGGTTCATCGAGGCGAGCACGTCGAAGGTCTGTCCGAAGACATCGATCTCGGTCTCGCCCCAGGCGCGATCGCAGATCTCCTCGATGTCGTGGCGGTCGCGGTCGCTCGCCTCGCGGACGGAGAAGACCAGACGCTGCCCGTGAGGCTGGTGTTCGGCGCAGGTCACGCTCATGCGGGCCTCGGCGAGCGGCAACGCGCGGCCGTCGACCGGGCAGAGATACTGGGGATACGGGACCTCGACGCTGTCCTCCACGTTCATGACTTCCTCAGCGTCCTTCCACACTCGCGTGCGTGCGCCCGCGCGTGCGAGCCGTGCATACCTTACCCCAAAAGGACCCCGGGCTGAGACGACGGGGGCCTCGCGATCAGTCGCGAGCGAGTCCCTCGCGAAGCGCCGCGGCGGCCACGTCGGGGTCTACGACGTTGAGGTAGACGCCGCTGCCCCACTCGAAGCCCGCCTGCTCGCTCATGCGCGCAACGACCTCCGCGTGCCAGTGGTACGGCAGGCCGGCATGCTGCGCCGAATAGGGGGAATCGTGGACGACGATGTTGAACGCGGCATCGCCGAAGACCCCGCGGAGTGCCTTGGCCGCGGCAACCAGCGCAGCGCCGAAGGAGGCGCGTTGCTCGGGCGACGCGTCCGCGAGCGTCTCGGCGCACGTCCGCGGCGCGATGCGCATGAAGTACGGCACCGGAGCCGCCCACGGCGAATGGACGACCGTGATGCCGTCATCGAACACGATACGGCCACCGGCGTCGTCGGCGCGCATCGCGTCACAGAGCACGCAGGAGCCGCGCTCCCCCGCCTCCTGGGTGAAGTTGCCGAGCTCGCGGATGATCGCCTCAGGCACGCGAGGGAGCGCCACGAACTGGGTGTGCGGATGCGAGAGTGAGGCGCCGGCGGCCTTGCCGAAGTTGCGAAAGAGCAGCGCCGCGGCGAAACGGCCGTCCTCGCGCCAGGTGCGGATGCGGTCGGCGTAGGCGTCGACCAGCAGCGCGGCGTGCGCGGGCTCGAAGTCCGCGAGCGTCTCGTCATGCAGCGGGGTCTCGACGATCACCTCGTGGATCCCGAATCCCGTGGTGCCGCGGTAGGGCGCAGGCGCGTCCAAGTCGCGCGCCCAGTCCTCTTCCCCTCCGGCGGTGAGCGCCGGATACCGGTTCTCGAAGACGCGGACTGCCCAGCCCGGCTGGCCGGGGAGAGCGAGCGCCAGACGTGTCGGCGGGGTCTGGTCCTCGTGGCCCGCACAGAACGGGCACGAGGAGGGGTCCTGGATCTCGTCCGGTGTGCGCAGGAAGTCGCGTGGGCGACCCGCGCGCTCGGGCTCGATGAAGGCTGAGACGCCGGTCACGGGGTCATGACGGAGCTCGGAGATGACGCCACCTCCATTTGCAGGGGTGCTACGCTGTCAGCCAAGCATACGATACCCGGCTGGAGAGGCCCCCCGTGCCCGGAGAGATCCCCTACTTCGACGAAGTCGCCGCCGTGTCCGGCGCCCTTGCCAAGGCGCGCGTCCTCTTCACGGACCTCGACGGGACGCTTCTGGGGCTGCGGTCCTCGCTGCTCGTCGACAGCGACGGCGAACCCACGCTGGATGCCGCAGCCGCGATCTTCGAACTGAACCGCGCCGGCTTGTCGGTCGTTGTCACGTCCGGCCGCAATTCCCGGCAGCTCCGCGAGCTGGGCCGCCTGCTCGACTGGCCTGACTTCATCGGCGAGCTTGGCTGCGTGCGCAGCTACGACCGCGGGGGCCGCATGGAGTTCGATACGGGCGACTGGCCCCAGGGCGTGCTGCTGGATGGCGAGACCCCGTACCACGCCATCGAGCGTGTGGGCGCGGTGGACCTGCTCATGCGGATGTTCCCGGGCAAGATCGAGTACCACGATCCATGGCATCTCGACCGCGAGGTCACCCACATCCTGCGTGGCAACGTGCCCATTGCGGAGGCGCAGGCCGCGCTCGACGAGCTCCCGATCCCCATCACCGTCATCGACAACGGCATCATCCGGCCGCGCCTGCACGGACTGGTCGGGGTGTCCGAGATCCACGCGATCCACCTTGTGCCGACCGGCGTGAGCAAGGAGCGCTCGGTAGCCGCGTATCTCGCCAACCGCGGCATCGCAGCGGACGAGGCGCTCGCCATCGGCGATTCTGCCGCCGACATCGGGATGGCGGACACCGTCGGGACGATGTTCTGTGTCGCGAACGGCCTCGAGGACCCGCTGCTGCTCGCCCGCGCGCGCGGGCGCGACAACGTGTTCGCGACCCGCGGGATGCGCGGCTCGGGCTGGGCCGAGCTCGCCCGCGCCTGGATCGCGGCGCGGCAGGACTAGCGCTTCCCGGGCGCACTCGCCTACTTGATCGCGAGCCGGACCTGACGCCGCACGGCGTTCGACACGATCGTGCTCTTGCCCACGAAGCTAGCGTGCCGGATGGCGCTGTCATGTCCGACGAGCGCGCTCTTCACCGCGGAGCTGAGGCTGAGCGGGTCGGACATCATGAGCACGCTGCCCGCGCGCCCGCGTGAAAGCGCAGCCATCGGGGTGTGTGTCCAGTTCGACGTCGAGGAGATTGCGAGGTTGTTCCAGTGCATGCCGAGCGCGGAGACCTCCCAGGCCGCGAACTTCGCGGAGGTCGACGGGACGCTCGTACCCGCGATGACGCGCACGTTCGCAGTGCCGACGGCGGTCCGAAGGCGTGTGGCCGTCGACGCCGGCACTGACGTGCCGACCACCACGAAACGTTTCGCCCCGGCCGCCGTCAACTCGGCGATCTGAGTCGCCGAGAGTCCCCTCGAGCTGGCAAGGACGAGCGGGAGCCCCTTCCAGACCGACGCGGGGACGGACATGAGCCCGGACGAGGCGGAGGAGGTCGAACCGACGAGCACGGTGCCATTCCATCCCTGACGCGCGGCCAGCACCTTCGCGATCGCGATCGAACGTGCGGTGCAGTCGGCACCGGCAACGCGCGAGACCGTGTCCGTGCCGACGACCGACGCGATCTGGCTTTCCACCGCCGACGAGATCGACGACGTGCCACCGACGATCACGACGTGCGCGGGAGCGAGCTCGGCCAGCTTCGCGAGCGTCGCGGCAGAGGCGTTCGTCGATCGGGTCAGGAGCACTGGAGACTGACGACCGGCCAGCACGCACGCCAGCGCGGAGTAGGCCCAACTGTCCGCCGATGCCACCACGACGGTCGAGTCGACCGAGGCGGTCCTCAGCGAACTCACGGAAAGCTGCGACGCCGGATCCGGCACAAGTCCGTCGTCACCGACCCTGATCGATTCGGCCGACGCATCGTCCTTCGAGATGATGTCGAGGGCTGTGGGATAGAAGAGCTGCACCTTGCTGCTGTACGGATGCACGTCGTAGTTCGTGTAGAGGCGCGCGATGGTGCCGTTCTGGATGCCTGCGATGTAGTAGTACCAGGCGATCGACTTCGAGATGCCGAACCGCGTGCCGGAGAGCAGGTCGTACCCGACGAGTCCGTACCCACCGGGCTTGGAGTCGTCCATCCACACGATGATGTTCCCGCCGATGGTCGGGCTGTGCTGGGCCCCAGTGCCTCCCGCGACTTTGCGGATGGCGCCATCGGTCACGTAGCAACCGTAGAGGTCCATCGTCTGGTTCGGGTACGCCGGGTTCGTCACGTTCTGCCACACCACGAACCCGTTGCTGCTGATCCGCGAGTAGTACTGGTCCCCGGTCCATGAGCAGAGCGTCTTTGTGGTCTTCGTGACCAGGTTGTACGCCTTGATGTTGTCGCCGTGATAGCCGGACGAGTCGGTGTACACGACCCAGTCGCCCGCGACGTCAGGCGAGTACTGCATGCCCTTGCCCGACGTGACCGTGTAGGTCTCCCCGGTCGAGATGTTCTTGCCGTAGATGTGCGACGAGTCGCTCTCATTGGGGGAGACCCACACCACGTTGTCGCCGTCAAAGGCGTAGTTGCCCTGACTGCCGGGGTCGGCGCAGACGACGAAGGTGGTATCGGTGCTGAGATCGTACCCGTATATGTCCTGCTCGTAGCTCTGTGGATCCTCCACCCCGAAGATGATCTTGTCGCCCGAGATGAGCGGCGTGCTGGCCTTCCACCCGTTGATGGTCGGCACTTGGAAGAGGGTGTGGGTGGCGTTGTTGTAGCCCCAGACGCCGAGCTTGCCGTCCCACACCACGGTGTCTCCGTCAGAGGAGGCTCGGTACTTCTGGCCCGCGGGCACAGGAAGCGTCACGACGTTGCTCCCGCTGACGTCATCCACCGCGAGGGCGAGTGACGGCAGGCCGAGATTCGAGACCGCCACAGCAGCGAGAAGGGCGAGTGCGAGTGCGCGGCGACAGAGTCTCCGGTGCATGGGTATCCCCCCTTGATTGGAGCATCGGCCTGCATCCACGACCGGCCCAGCTGCTCACGAGGCAGATTACCATGCGCATCGCCCACCGGAAGCATGCAGGCGCGGTACAGCACCTCCCCGCACCTCCACCCTGCTCGGGTTGCGCTCGACCATGCCGCGAACCTACAATGACCCTGCCCTTTTGGGCTTTGACATCTTCAGGAGAGTGCTCAAGTCCGTTAGGTGCGGCTCCTGTTCGAACACAGGCCACTGCCCGGAAATGTCGAGAGACGCCAATGGGTAGAACAGCCCTCGCCGGCTTAAGGCGAAGGATAAGGTGGCTGGACCGGGAAGCCGGTCAATACGTCGGACAGTGCTCAAACCGAAGACGAGGGATGCGAGCGTGAAGCGCGCGACGACCGCACAAGGTCGGCGTGCGCGGCAGCAGGCGCACGCCCGCGACACGCGCAGCCCCCGTCAGAAGCAGACGGCGGGCTGTTTTCGTTTCCCCTGAGGATGTCCGTTCTGTAGTCGTTCGAACGAGGACGTAGTGAAACCTCACAGTACCTGCTAGGTCCCGTTCCCGAGCTCCCAAGCCGGGTCGGGGCCGCGCCCCGATCAGACCCTGACGGCCGCGCCTTCCCGAGAGAAGGCGCCCACGGCATGGGAGCAAAGCATGTTCTACCTCACCCGGATCCTCGGTCGACCGGTCACGGATGCCACGGGCACCGAGATCGGCACCATCCACGATCTCGCCATCGCAACCGGCGAGATCTTCCCCCGCGTCACCGCGCTCGCTTTCGTGGGCCCGGACAAGACGCCGTTCACGCTGTCCTGGCGCAAGTTCGTCGAGACGTTCGACGACTCGGGCGTGAAGCTCACCGTCGCCGCTCCTGACCTGCGCTTCTCCTACCTGCAGCCCGATGAGGTGCTGCTCGCACGCGATCTGTTGAGCAAGCAGATCGTCGACACGCAGGGCATGAAGGTCGTACGCGTGAACGACCTGAAGCTCTCGGAGTCGCGCAACCAGATGCGTCTCCTCGGCGCCGATGTCGGCACGCGCGGCATCCTTCGCGCGCTGTGGCCGCCGCTCGAGACTGCGGCCGCCGGCCTGGCACGCCTCTTCGGCGGCTCGCTTCCCGAGAACATCATCGCGTGGAACTACATGGACCTGCTCGACCGCGACCTCTCCCACGTGAAGCTCTCGGTCACGCACAAGCGGCTCCACGAACTGCACCCGGCCGACGTCGCGGACATCCTCGAGCAGCTCACGCCGTCGCAGCGGGCGCGCGTCTTCGAGCATCTCGACAACGACCAGGCCGCCGAGGCGATCTCCGAGCTGGAAGACGAGCTGCAGGCAGCGGTCATCGACGACCTGGCCAGCGACCGCGCCTCCGACATCCTCGAGATCATGGACCCGGACGACGCTGCCGACATCGTCGGCGACCTCCCCTACGACAAGGCCGAGGCGCTGCTGCGCCTCATGGGCGTACGCGAGGCGCGCCAGGTCCGCAAGCTCCTCGGCTACCGGGAGAACACCGCGGGCGGCATCATGACACCCGAGGTGCTCACCGTGGGCCCGGACATGACCGTCGAAGAGGTCATCGAGCGGCTGCGCCGCACCGCCGAGGAGGACGAGAACATCTACTCGGTCTTCGTCGTGGGCGAAGGCCGCGTGCTCGAGGGTGCTGTCTCGCTGCGCAGCCTGCTCGTGAGCAAGCCCGACGTGAAGATCGCCGATATCCTGACGACCGACGTGAAGACCGCCGACCCGGATGACGACCAGGAGATGGTCGCGGAGGTCATGAGCAAGTACGACCTGCTCGCGATCCCGGTCATCGACGAGTCGGGGCGCCTCCTCGGCATGGTCACCGTCGACGATGCCCTCGACGTCATGGAGCAGGAGGCCGCCGAGGACCTCCAGCTCGCCACGGGTTCCGACAAGACTGCTCCCGCCTCATGGCTGTCGCTCCGGCGCACCGCAGGGTGGGGCGTGGCCTGGGCCGTCGTACTGTTCGCGCTCGCACTCCTCGGGCGTTTCGGTCTGAGCGCGATCGGGTCGGGACTGGTCGGGCCCCTGATCGTCTCCGCCGTGCTGCTGCCCATCGTGATGCGGCTCGCCGAGGACATCGCTTCGCGCGCATCGTCCGGCCTCATCGAGAGCCCCGGGGAGGAAGGCCGTCCGAAGCTCGGCCGGCGACTGCTGGGCGCCACGCTCGTCGGGCTCGCGCTCGGAGTAGTCGCGGGCCTCGCCGTCATGGCGCTGCTCGACATCGTGCTCGACAACGTGGTCATGGCCGGCGCGCTGGCTGCGGCGACCGCCGGCGCGGTGCTGCTCACCTCGCTCGCAGCGTCGCTCGTGGCCGCGTGGGCCGAGCGGGCCGCGGATGCGGGGCGCAAGATCAGCTCGAACGCCATCTCGGGTGGCCTCGTGGTGCTGTCCGCCGTCCTGTTCGTCGCGCTCGTCGCCGCCGCCGCGATGCTCGCGGGGATGGCGGGATAGCCGCGTGGCGCCCCGCACCACAGAAGCCGACGCCGTCGAGGCGGTGACCAAGAAGCCACGGTCGCGGGTTTGGCTGCTGCTCGCCGTCATCGGACCGGGCGTCATCGCCGCAAGCGCGGGCAACGACTCGGGCGGCATCTCCACCTACTCCCAGGCGGGTGCGCGCTACGGCTACTCGATGCTGTGGATGATGCTGCTGATGACGTTCTCGCTCGTCATCGTGCAGGAGATGGCCGGGCGCATGGGCGCCGTCACCGGCAAGGGCTTCGCGGCGCTCATCCGCGAGCGATTCGGCGTGCGGCCGACGTTCTTCGCGATGCTCATGCTGCTCGCGAGCAACGCAGCCACATCCGTCGCCGAGTTCGCGGGCATCGCGGCGGCGATGGAGCTCTTCGGCGTGAGCAAGTACATCTCCGTGCCGGTCGCCGCGGTCGTGGTGTGGTTGCTCGTCGTGCGCGGGTCGTTCCACAACGTCGAGAAGGTCCTGCTGGGGCTGTCGCTCGTCTTCGTGTCCTACGTCATCACGGCGTTCGCCGCGAAGCCAGACTGGTTCGTCGTCGGCAAGGCACTCGTCACCCCGACCGTGCACATGGATCCGGGCTTCTTCGCGCTCGCTGTGGCGCTCACCGGCACGACTGTCGCCCCGTGGATGCAGTTCTTCGTGCAGAGCAACATCGTGGACAAGGGCACCTCGGTCAAGGAGTGGGCGCTCGCGAAGTGGGATGTGATCGCGGGTGCGGTGGCTGCGAACTTCGTCGCGATCTTCATCATCGTGACCACGGCCACCGTGCTGAACCCCAACCCGGCGATGCGGAACATCACCCAGGCGTCGCAGGCGGCCGTCGCTCTCACTCCCTTGGTCGGCAAGTACGCGACGATCCTGTTCGCCATCGGGCTGCTCGCCGCATCCGTGCTCGCGGCGTGCGTGCTCCCGCTGACGGCCGGCTACTCGATCTGCGAGGCTTTCGGCTGGGAAGCGGGCGTGGACCGCAAGTTCTCCGAGGCGCCGATGTTCATCGGCATCTACACGTTCGTCATCGTGGTGGGAGCGGCGCTCATCCTGCTGCCGGGCATCAACCTGATCTCGGTGATGATCCTGTCCCAGGTCATCAACGGCATGATGCTGCCATTCCTGCTCATCTTCATGATGGTCATCGTCAACGACCGGCGGATCATGGGAGCGCACACGAACGGGCGGATCTTCAACGTGATCGCATGGCTGACGATCGCGGGGGCCATCTCGCTCACGGTCCTCCTGCTTGCAATGACGGCCCTCGGGATGGGCTAGCGAGATGACCGCCGAGAAGCACCACGTGCGCACGCACGCACGCATCGCGCGCCTGGGCATCGCGGCCGAGGCGCGGCTGGCAGCGTCGGAGGCCGCGGCCGCACGCGCTCTCGCGCTGCCGCACATCGCCGGCGCCCGCGGAGTGCTCGCCTACGCGGCGACCACCGAGGAGATCGACCCGGCTCCGGTGGTGGCACGGCTCCGCGCCGTGGGTGCGCGGATCGCGTACCCGCGCGTCTGTGGCCCCGGCGAGATCGCCCTGCACTGGGCGGAGGACGAGGAGCTCACGCCCGGCTATTGCGGCATCCTCGAGCCGGCGGACGATGCGCCGGTGGCGGATCCCGCGGACATCGACCTCGTGCTCGTGCCGGGCGTCGCATTCGACGAGGAATGCCACCGGCTCGGGATGGGCGGCGGCTTCTACGACCGACTGCTGCCGCGGTTGCACGCGGGCGCGGTCAGCGTGGGGCTGGCGTTCGACGAGCAGATCGTGGAACGCGTGCCCCGCGAGGAGCACGACGTGCGATTGGACGCGGTGGTCACGCCGGGGCGGACGGTGCAGCCGGCCCAGTGAGCCAAGCGGCGCTGAGCCTAGGGCTGATCCGACAGGCGAAGAAGCCGGAGAATCCGTAGCCCAAGTTCCTTGGCGTCTTCGTCGGCGAGGGATGCGTCTGCGGCATCCGCGTCCTCCCGCACAATACGGACGCCCGCAGAGCCCTCGGCGATCGACACCTCCGTGAGGATTCTGGGCACGGTGCCGGTCTCGTCGACAAAGCGTCGCACTGACACACCATGCGCTCCCTCCTCGAAGCTCACGTCTGCTCGAGACCAACCCTTGATGCGGCTGTCCAATGTCAAGCTCGCCGCCCGCATGGACTCGAGCGCGTCGAATGCCTCGACAGTCATGCTCGATGTAAGCGATGCGTCATCGATGTCGCTTTCGCTCAGCGTCAGCAGAAGCGTTCTGCCTTGGACGACACCCGCATGCATCCGAGTCCATTCGCCGCCCCAGCGCGCGGGGACGGTGACCCGCAGACTCCCGACGAGTTGCATGCGGTCACCGGGACGCGCGATCGGATTCATCCACTTCTGCATGACCAGGACGCCACCGGGGCCGGTTCGGACCTCGACCGTCCATCCCTCCGCACCCACCAGGTCGTCAATCGCTATGCCAGTCTCGTCCGCAACGTCGCGCACTTCATCGTCGGTCGGGGTCGCTCTGTACCAGGCAGTGACAGTCCGCCCTTCGACGGTGACCCTGTCGGGACCGCGGACTCCCTCGATGCTGTCGAGATAGAGTCCGACCTCCCGCGCGAGCCCTTCATTGCCGGCACTTGGAGCATCGGCGGCCCGTGGCACGCACCCGCTAAGCGCAAGGACAAGCACCAGAAGGCCGACAGACGTCGCCAGCTGACAGGAGCGCCCCACCTCAGGGCTCATGCGGACTCTCGTATGCCGATGGAGGGTCATGGCGCACTACCGGTTCGTCGGGGTCAGAGGGCCGGCCTTCTGGGGCAAGTACAGCATCCGGCCCGATTTCACGGCCTGATGAACGAGACTCGCGATGACTGAGGTCCGCAGCCACCACGAGCGCTCCCCAACGAGCCTGCCCATGTGGTTGTTATACATGTCCATGTCTCGACGGACACCCCTGTTCTCCGTTTCGTGACCGTCTGCCCACGCCTTCGCGCGGGCCGCCGCGAGCCTCGGCCAGTATGGCAACTTCCTCGTGAAGCGCGAGACCATGAGGGCATTCCAGCAGGCATGCTTGAATGCATTCCCATTGGTTCGGTCCGCACCATATGGGTTCTTCTTGAAGTCCTTCGGATAGTAGTGGTACTGGAACGCGGTGGCTGTTGCCCAAGCTTCCGCAACCCAGACAGTCTCCCAAGGGAAGAGCGCTGCGTTGAGGCGGTCCGCCCTTGTCGTATTCGAGCCCGCCAGCTTGAGTGGTGCGTCCTTGAGTCCGCTCGCATCCACCCTCCCCACCGGGTCCCCGCCGCAGTACTGGTACGCGCTCTCCTCGCCGTCGGCATTCGCCGGGTCCGCCGAGATCCACTGGCAACTCGCCGGATCGTAGTAGCGC